>RCMY010000126.1_pt1 | contig 70523 bp, 65 predicted proteins | sample 2041341 | NCBI WGS metagenome assembly RCMY01 (sample SAMN09708234, study PRJNA481090) | Marine sediment metagenome, whole genome shotgun sequencing project. | reverse complement strand
TGATCATTGTTATCAACTAGACAGAACATTTAGCTGCAATTGTTAGGATGGAGTCTGCGGTGTGGTCTATAAATCCGACAAACTCCTAGTGCCTTGGTTTTGGAGCGTGGAAAAGAGTGAATTTTCAGTAATTGAAGAGAGTGCCACATCATCAATAATGATGAGCTTGTAAAAAAAATACAGTATACCATTAGAGATGGCTAGGTAAAAGGTTGATATACGCCCAAAGGAAGTGCCCTTGGGGTACAACGAAGGAGATCGGGCTTTTTACGACGCCATCAAAAAACAGGAGACAACAATGAATATCGGTGGACTCTTACCACACCATGCCCGTTATCGTCCCAACCATCTGGCCTTCGTCTGTGGTGAGGAACGTTTCACCTATAAGATGTTTAATGGCTATGTGAATAAATTGGCCAATGCACTGCTGGCTAGTGGCCTGGTGAAAGGAGATAAATTCGCTACTGTACTGTCCAATTGCACGCAGCTTATGGCTGCCTACTGGGCGGCAGCAAAGACGGGGATGGTTATCGTGCCCAGCAGCACTATGTTGAATGAAAACGGGTTGTTCACCTTGCTGAAAAACTCCGATACCACTCTGGTGCTGGCCGATGCTTCTTTTGCCGGGGTTCTACAGACTATTCGGCAAGATTTGCCTGCTATTGCCGATGATCGTTATATACTGGTGGGTTTGCAGGATCAAAAGTCGGGGTTTCGCAGTTACTCTGATTTTGTCGGCACGGCGAGTGAAGAGAACCCGCCGGAAGTGTACATCGACGATCATGATATGTACAACATCATGTATTCCAGCGGCACCACAGGTGCCCCCAAAGGAATAGTCCATACCCATTATGTACGCGCCATGTACTGCACCATTTTTGCCGCTTCCTGGCGAATGACGCCGGAAAGCGTAGCCCTGCATGCCGGGGCTATTGTTTTTAACGGAGCCATGCTGGACCTGATGCCCTGGATGTTTTTGGGTGCGAAGTACATTCTCCATAAAAGTTTTAACGCTGAAGCGGTGATTGCTGACATCGAAAAAGAGAAGGTAACCCACGTTGTTATGGTCCCTGCCCAAATCATCGCCATATTAAACAGTCCGGCTTTTGATCCGGAGAAACTTGCCTCTCTTGAGATGATTCACAATGTTGGTGCTCCTCTGCTGCTTGAATATAAACACCGCCTTAATCAATCTCTGCCTGGTCGTTTCTACGAGCTGTACGGGCTTACGGAAGGGTTCATGACAGTGCTGGATAAGCATGATGCCATACGAAAAGTCGGATCTGTCGGTGTACCAGCCCCGTTTATGGAACTTCGTATCCTGGACATTGATGGGCAGGAGTGCACCTCTGGAGAAATTGGTGAAATTTGCGGCACAAGTCCGATGATGATGCCCGGGTACTACAAACAGCCGGAATTAACCAAAAAAGCCATTGTCGATGGCTGGTTGCACACAGGAGATGTGGGATATGTAGATGAAGACGGCTTCCTGTTTCTGGTAGATCGTATGAAAGATCTCATTATTTCCGGAGGAGTTAACGTCTATCCCAAGGATATAGAAGAAGTCGTGGTTCAACATCCGGAGGTTCGCGATGTAGCGGTATTCGGGGTGCCTGATGAAAAATGGGGAGAAGTACCTATTGCTGCTGTGGTTTTGGTACCCGAAGCGCAGGTGAATCCGGCACAATTGATCGAATGGACCAACAGTAAAGTCGATGCCAAATTTCAGCGAATTCGGGACGTCGTCATTATGGAAGTTTTCCCCACCAATGTCGCCGGCAAGATGCTGAAACGTACAATGCGCGAGCAATATAAAGAGTCGCTGCTTCAGCACAAATAGAGTGGTAACAGGGAGAAGTTGGTTGCAAGATACAGAGGCAGGTCATGAAAACAAAATGAGTCTTTCATGACCTGCCTCTTGTGTACACATTACCAGGAAAGGCCGCTTAACTTTCTAACGTTCATCAATCAATATCTACAAAGTTTCGCTAAGATATTCGGTGAATCGTTTCCAGGATTTCTTATCGGCATCTTCACGGTAGGATGGTGAACCGTACACGGTAAAGGCATGGGGGGCACCGCTATAGGTGATCATTTCATGCTCGACATGATTTTCTTCAAGTTCTTTTGCAAGGGCGGCAAACTGGTCCAAAGTAATGGCAGTATCGGCGCTGCCATGCAGTATGAGGAACTTACTCTTGGCGGCGGCATAATCCTGTCCCTCCGGGGTGACAAGGCCGCCGTGAAAGGTGACAAAACCTTTAAGATCAGCACCCGACCTGGCCATTTCCAGCACTGCAGCCCCGCCAAAACAGTAGCCGACAGCTATTGCATTGCCAGTATTAAGCCCCTGGGCTTTTGCTGCATCCAGAGCACCATAGAGCAGCTTGCGCAGCTTTTGTCGGTCTTTATAGAGTTCGCCGGTATGTTGCTTCTTGTCTTCGAGTTTGGTCGGCCGTACTCCGGCACCGAACAGGTCGGCGGCAAAGACGCTGTATCCAAGATCGGCAAGCATCTGCGCCCGTTTGACTTCGTAATCGGTGAGGCCGTCCCAGTCATGGACAAGAAGAATCATCGGTGCATCGGATTTGGTCTTAACGAAATAGCCTTCATAAGGCTGCCCGTCTACCGAATAGGTGATGTTTTCCCCGGCAAGGCTGCTTGTGCTCAAGAAGGTGACAAATAACAATGAGAATAATAAACGCATTACAAATCTCCTTTTGCTGCTTCTCTCATTGAGAAATTTTGCGGAATAACGGGCAGAAGGATAGATCTGTAAGTGCCCGCTGCATGTAGAATAGAAGAATATGTAATGATGGTCAGGAAATCAATGTTTGCACAATGGCCGGACAAAGCCCGGCCCTAAGTAATTGGTAGAGCAGTTACGTTTTTTTACGGCGGTGTCGGCGTTCCCGATAATCCGGTTCGGTCTGTAAGGCTTCCACTTCACTCAGCATCTTCAGGTAGATGGTGTAGCGTGCTGCTTCGATCTCGCCTTGGTCAACAAGCTCAATGACCCTGCATTCCGGCTCTTCGCGGTGCTTACAGTCTCTAAATCGGCAAGCCAGCATGCCTGCTTTTTCAAAACCAGGGAAATAGGTTGAGAGCTGCTCGGCCGAGATGTCAACCAGGCCGAAGTCATTGAAGCCGGGTGAATCGATCAACTCACCGCCATCGCTGAGAAGATGGAGGGTGGAAACAGTGGTGGTGTTTCTCCCTCGTTTTTTTGTCTCGCTTATCTCACCGGTGGTCAGGTTGATTTTCGGCAGGAGAGCATTGAGGATGGAACTTTTGCCAACCCCCGTCGGACCGACGAATACCCCTCTATGACCCTCGCTGAAGAAAGTGACGAGGGGTTCAAGGCCCGTTCCGTCTTCGGCGCTCATGGTGAAAATCTTTACTGATTCCTGATAAACCGATTCTATGGCCGTCTGATAATCAGTAAAGCAGGGGAGATCCGATTTATTTACGATCAACACGGGGCGCAGTTGAGCGGTCCGGGCAGAAACGATAGCTCGATCAATAAATCCAGGAGGCGGCAACGGTTCACAGGAAACGACAATACACAACACGTCAAGGTTGGCACCGACAATGTGTATGCCGCCCCGAGCGTCCATGCGGGACAGCTCGGAAGAACGTTCGAGCCGGGTCAGCACGTCCTCTTTTATAACCACCTTGTCGCCAACCACGTGACCTGAGTTTCGCTTCACCCGGATCATGCTACGTGTAGCATCGTCGGCAAACAGGACCTCGACGGCCACGCCGTAGTGAGCTACGATAACCCCTTCTCTGTTGTCTGCCGGTATGTGCTTTTTTTTCAAGTTTCTCCTCAGTAAGTGTACAGCAGCTGGTTGGGAACCTGGTGCATTTGACTTTTTACCAGTGTGTCATTTTTGACAACTTCGTAAAAACCTAAGATTTTAGATGGTTAAGTGAAATTTGCAACAACGAAGAAGATGAAGATTTCTATGCCCTTTGGGTAGTTTTTACGACACCATCATTTTTCAGTGGCTATTTTAAAGCCTATGAACAATAGAATTGAGCCGGTACAGCTATCGAAGACCCGATTTACCCCGGGGCGCTGTAGCCATATTCTGGCTTTGTTCACCATGGCGGCCAGAACGCATTGATACAACATGGCGACGGAAAAGTGGATACCGGCCACCAGCAGAGACTGAAATAATGGGGGCTCGCCCGGATTAATAAACTGGGGCAGAAAGGCCATGTAGAAAATCACTGGTTTGGGATTCAGTACATTGGACAGAAAGCCTTCCCTGAGAGATCTTGCAAATCGAAAGCTGTCCTGTTTTCCAGCAACGCTGCCGGTAAATATATTTTGCCGCCCGCCGATCGCCCTTTTCCAGCTGCAAAACCCCAACCATATTAGATAAGCCGCCCCGGCAAATTTAAGAGTAGTAAACGCCCAGGTAGTATGCAGCAGGATGATCGATATGCCAAGCGCTGAAACAGTTGCGTGCACGAATAAGCCGCTGCAGATGCCAAGCGAACTCACGGCCCCATCCATCCAGCCGCCACGGGCACTGTTTCTGATGATCAGCATGGTGTCCACTCCCGGAGTCAGGGTCAGGAGGGTCACAGCAATGAGGCAGGTAATAAAAGTTTGTGCATCCATGATGCCTCCAATTGTTCGTTGGTCAATTATTTAATCTCGGTAATATACAGTTTTTTGTTATATTCGTATAAATATTTTACCAGAGCAGTCACTTTTTCACGAGCAGCAAAGGACATAATGCCATGTGATGTCTATACTCTTCTGTTATGAATTGTCTTTAGAATATTAACCTTCAGCAAAGGAGCAGCTATGTTTCTAGATCTTTTACGTTCAAGAAGAAGTGTCAGACAATTTGAGAGCAAGCCGGTTGAAAAGGACAAGATCGATCTGCTTATCGAGGCAATGCTCCGTTCTCCATCTTCAAGAAGCCTGAATCCGTGGGAATTTGTGGTGGTTCTCGACCCCCAGACCCTGAGCGATCTTGCACAAGCCAAACCCCATGGCGCCTCCTTTATCAAAGATGCGCCCCTGGCGATAGTGGTGTGCGGTGATGCTGGTAAAAGTGATGTCTGGGTTGAGGATTGTTCGATTGCTGCTCTCATCGGGCACCTGACCGCAGCCGATCTTGGTCTGGGCAGCTGCTGGGTGCAGCTCCGGATGCGAGATCATGACGCTCAGACCACATCAGACCAATACGTCAAAAAACTTCTGGGCCTTGCTGAGAATATAATGGTTGAGGCGGTCATTGCTATCGGCTACCCCAAAGAAGATAAGCCTGGCCATGCCGAATCCTCACTGCTCTATGATAAGGTGAGCTATGAGAAATATGGCCGGAAGGAATAAACAGCAAAATCTTGGCTAAGGTGATAACACAAGATTTTTTTTAAGAAATATCGAGAGGTAGGCAATGAATTCGTACTTTAAGGACCAGGATCCTGAAGAGACCCAGGATTGGATCGAATCGATTAAAGGCGTGATAGAACATGAAGGCGGCGAAAAAGCAGACTATCTCCTCTGCCGTCTGACTGACATTGCCAAGAATCTTGGCGTGTCTACTTCGCCCGGGCTGCTGACGCCTTACTGCAATACCATCCTCCCGAAACACGAAGATGTCATGCCGGGGGATTCCTTAGTCGCCAGAAATGTCGCGGCTTATGTGCGCTGGAACGCCATGGCCATGGTGGCAAAAGCTAATAAGGACGGCAAGGGATTGGGCGGCCATATCTCAACCTATGCTTCGGTAGCAGTCATGTACGAAGTTGGCTTTAACTGGTTTTTTCATGGCCCGGATACTGCCCATGGCGCCGATATGATCTACTTTCAGGGACACAGTTCACCCGGTGTGTATGCCCGTGCTTTTGTTGAAGGCAGACTGGATGAAGAACACCTGGGAAATTTCCGTCAGGAGGTTTCCGGCCATGGTCTCTCCTCCTACCCGCATCCCTGGTTGATGCCCGACTTCTGGCAGTTCCCTACCGTCTCTATGGGTCTTGGTCCGATGGCCGCGATCTATCAGGCCCGGTTCATGAGATATATGGACAGTCGCGATCTGAAAAAAGCGGGCGATAGAAAAGTATGGGTTTTTATGGGGGACGGCGAATCGGACGAACCGGAGTCACTGGGGGCAATTTCGCTGGCCGCCCGGGAAAATCTGGACAATCTGATCTTTGTGGTCAATTGCAATCTGCAGCGGCTTGACGGGCCGGTGCGGGGTAACGGCAAGATCATTCAGGAGCTGGAAGGCCGTTTCCGGGGGGCCGGCTGGCATGTCATTAAGCTGATCTGGGGCAGCGAGTGGGATGTTATTTTACAGCGCGATAAAGAAGGTCTGCTCCTTAAAAAGTTCGGCGCTATGGTCGATGGAGATTTCCAGACCATTCGGGCACGTGGCCCGAAATATCTGCGTGAAAAAGTGTTTGGCGACGATCCCCGGCTGATGGCCCTGGTTGAAGATTTCAGCGACAGCGAACTCTGGCAGGTGACCCGGGGCGGCCATGATCCCCGCAAGGTCTATGCCGCCTATTCAGCAGCCATGCAGTTTAAGGGAAAACCCACCGTTATCCTGGCCAAGACAATTAAAGGCTTTGGTATGGGCCAGGCAGGTGAATCGGTTATGGTCGCTCATAATGTCAAGAAGATGGATCTCGACTCTTTGAAAGCATTTCGCGACAAGTTTCATGTGCCTCTCAAAGACGAACAGTTGGCCGACCTCCCATTCATTCGGCCGCCGGTGGGCAGTCCGGAAGATGTGTTTCTGAAAGAACATCGGCAGGCGCTCGGGGGGCCGGTTCCTCACCGGGACATCGTCCACCATCCTTTTCCTGCGCTGCAACCGTCCATTTTCAACGCACTGCTCAAGTCGTCAAAAGAGCGGGAGCTATCGACGACCATGGCCTTTGTCCGGCTGCTTGGGGCACTGGTGAAGGATAAAGATGTCGGCAAACATATCGTTCCGATAATTCCCGATGAGGCCCGGACCTTCGGCATGGAGGGACTGTTTCGTCAGCTGGGCATCTATGCACCTACCGGACAGCTCTATGAGCCGCAGGATGCCGAGACGTTTTCCTGGTATAAAGAGGACCCGAAAGGGCAGATCCTGGAAGAAGGCATTACCGAGGCCGGGGCCATCTCGTCATGGCTGGCTGCGGCCACTGCTCATGCCAATTACGGGATACCGATGATCCCCTTTTATATCTACTATTCGATGTTCGGCTTTCAGCGGGTCGGCGATCAAATCTGGGCGGCAGGGGACAGCCGGGCCAGAGGTTTTCTCATGGGGGCTACCGCTGGACGGACTACATTGAACGGTGAAGGCCTGCAGCATCAAGATGGTCAGGGGCTGCTTTTCGCCTCGGCCTTTCCGTCATGTGTGGCCTATGATCCCACCTTTAGCTACGAGGTTGCGGTACTCATCCGGAAAGGAATTGAGCGCATGTTTCAAGACGGAGAGGATGTTTTTTATTATATTACGCTGTTAAACGAAAACTACTCGCAGCCGGAGATGCCGGAAGGAGTGGAAGAAGGTATCCATAAGGGCATGTACCTCTTGCAAAAAAATGACGGGCAGGGAATGAGAGTGCAGCTGATGGGATCCGGTTCTATCCTGCGCGAGGTTATTGCCGCAGCCGATCTGTTACAGGAAGATTTTGCGGTAGCAGCTGATGTCTGGTCAATTCTCGGCGTCAATCAGCTGCACCGGGAAGGCACACTCATCGAGGATTGGAACCGTCATCATCCGGAACAGCCCAAAAAGATAAGCTACGTTGAGGCCCAGCTGGATGGGCACGAAGGGCCGGTTGTCATCAGCACCGATTACGTGCAGGCTTACGCGGAGCAATTGCGTCGATTTATCCATCGACCGCTTACTATTCTTGGCACGGACGGCTATGGCAGAAGCGATTCACGCGAAGTGCTGCGCCGCTTTTTTAAGGTAGACAGGTATCATGTTGTTGTTGCCGCCCTCAGTAGCCTGGCCGATGAAGGAAAAATTCCTTACACTACGGTCAGTGACGCCTTGACAAAATATGGCATTAATCCGGAAGAGCCGCACGCACTTAACAAATAGGAGATCTAGATGGCCATCGAGAAAATTATTATTCCCGATTTTGGTGAAGTACAAAAAATTACCGTGGTCGAGGTATTTATTACCGCGGGCGATACAGTAGCAGAAGAGGCGTCTCTTATTGCTTTGGAAAGCGAGAAGGCGGTAATGGATATTCCTTCGCCATTTTCAGGGGTTATTACTGAAGTGCTGGTCAAGGAAGAGGACGTGGTCGGCAGTGGCGATGTCATCGCTCTTATTGACACAGGTGGTGAGGCGGCAGCGACATCGGATGAAGAGGGTAAAAAACAGACCGAACAGGCGGTGAAGAAGAATGCGGATAAGGAAAAAGAGGTTCCGGCAGTAGAACAGGCAGCTGACGAACAAGCAACTGAGACCACTGCAAAGGCGCCAGCCAAAGCCGATAAAAAACAAGAACCTGCTCCACCGGAAAAAGACCGGCAATTAGAGCAGGTGTTCCATGCGACGCCCTCGGTAAGGGCTCTGGCCAGAGAAAAGCAGATCGATCTGGCCAAGCTTATTGGTTCCGGACCGAATCAACGCATTCTAAGAGAAGATATCCTTGCGGCAGAACAGCAGCCTCAAGCAGCTCCTTCTTTCCAGGAGCCAGCCCTGGAAGATTTCACTAAATATGGCGAGATTGAAGAGATGGCGCTTGGACGCATCCAGAAGATTTCCGGGGTGCAGCTGCACAAGAGCTGGATTACCATTCCCCATGTCACCCATTTCGATGAGGCTGATATTACCGAGCTGGAACGGTTCAGAAAAGAGTTGAATGGCGGTCTGCAGGAAGATGAACCAGCGTATAGCCCCCTGGTGTTTGTGATCAAGGTGGTTGCCGCGACACTGAGGAAATTTCCGCTTTTTAACTGTTCCCTGGTACCGGGTGGCGAGAAAGTGATCCTGAAAAAATACTACCATCTGGCCATCGCTGTCGATACGCCCAAAGGGCTGGTAGTTCCCGTCGTAAAGGATGCAGACCGGCGAGGTTTGAAGGAAATCGCTGCGGAATTAAAGAGACTGAGCACCAGCGCGAGAGCCGGTAAATTGACCATTCCGGATATTCAAGGGGCTACTTTCACTATCTCGAGCTTAGGTGGTATTGGCGGAACCGGTTTCACCCCTATTATCAACAGCCCGCAGGTGGCTATCCTCGGCCTGTCTCGGAGTTATATGAAGCCGGTCTGGGACGGGGAACAGTTCGTGCCGCGTCTCACCCTGCCATTTTCCGTCTCCTACGATCACAGGATCGTCGACGGAGCGGAAGCGGCAAGATTTTGCAAAGCATTGCGGATGAATATTGAAGACCTCAAACGAGCCTTATTATAACCCCGAGACATGGAAAAAAGTCGGGATAACTCCCTTCACGAAATTCTGTTCTGCTGTGTTCAACAGGCAATAAAAGAATTTCTAAGGTACTAAGGAGTAGTACATGAGCGAAACAAAAACATATGATGTGGTTGTTCTCGGTGGCGGGCCGGGCGGCTATACTGCTGCCTTTCGCGCAGCCGATCTCGGGCTTTCGGTCTGCCTGGTCGATAAACAGCAGCGACTGGGAGGCGTCTGCCTTAATGTGGGCTGCATCCCGTCAAAGACCTTGCTGCATGCGGCGACGGTTATTGAAGAGGCCGTAGAGATTGCCGAATTTGGGGTAGATTTTGCGCCGCCGAAAGTTGATATTGCCAGAGTTCTGGCTAAAAAAAATGCAGTGATCGAACAGCTCACCTCGGGCCTGGACGGTCTCTGCAAGGCTAGAAAAATAACCAGACTGATCGGCAGTGGCGTTTTTAAGGATACAACCACCCTGCTTGTTACCGGATCGGACGGAGAGCAGCAGGTGAAGTTTACCAACGCGATCATCGCCACCGGTTCCCATCCCTTTAAGCTGCCGAATATTCCGGACGATCCCCGTATCTGGGATTCTACCATCGCTCTTGAGCTGCAGGCGGTACCGAAGCGTTTTCTTATCATCGGCGGGGGCATTATCGGCCTGGAGATGGCCCAGATCTACAGTGCCTTCGGCTCGGAGATAACTATCGTCGAAATGCTTGACCAGATCATTCCTCCCGCCGACAAGGACCTGGTGCAGCCTTTATTTTTGAAGCTGAAAAAGCACTATAGCATCTTGACGAAGACAAAAGTTACCGCCATTACTCCTGCCAAGAGCGGCATCAAGGTCAGCCTGGAAGGAAAAGATGTCCCGGAAAATGCTGAGTTTGATGCGGTTCTGGTGGCAGTCGGCAGAAAACCGAACACCGCTGATATGGGCTTTGAGACGATCGGCCTTGCCATGAACGATCGGGGCTTTCTGCAGGTCAATGAGCGGCAGCAAACCAATGTGCCGCATTTTTACGGCATAGGGGACGTGGTGGGCGAACCAATGCTCGCCCACAAAGCCACTCATGAGGCCAAGGTTGCCGCCGAGGTCATCGCGGGTCATAAGTCGGCTTTTTCGCCGATGACTATCCCATCGGTTGCCTATACCAACCCGGAAGTTGCCTGGATGGGGCTCACTGAAAAAGAGGCCAAAATCCAAAAGATTGATTTTGACAAAGGGAAATTCCCCTGGGGAGCCAGTGGTCGGGCGCTCAGCGCCGGGGCTTCTTCCGGGGTGACAAAAGCACTGTTCGATAAAAAGACCGGGCGGATTATTGGTGCGGGTATCTGTGGCCAGAATGCCGGAGAGCTGATTCATGAAGCGGTACTGGCATTGGAAATGGGCGCTAATGCCGCAGACATCAGTCTGACGGTTCATGCCCATCCCACCCTTGCTGAAACCTTTGCCTTTGCCGCAGAAATTGTCGATGGCTCGATCACCGATGTTCTGCCTCCGAAAAAAAGATAAACATTGGTAAAAGCTTACAGCTCGGAGGTTATGCGAGATTACTAAGTTTTCCGGTGAGTGATTGCAACTTCTCTGTGTTTTTATGAAAGGGCCGCCTGCACTTGGCGGCCCTTTTGTGTTACTCTTTATTTATCATGAATCTGACTGACGAACAGCTGCATATTATTAACCATTCAGGCGGACATGCACGGGTCAGCGCCGTCGCAGGGTCTGGTAAGACCACCACCATGGTAGCCAGAATCGGCTGGCTATTACAGCAGGGCGCAAAGGCAGACGAGGTGATGGTCCTGATGTTCAATAAATCGGCCCGGGACTCTTTTGCCGAAAAGATGCATCAGCAGTTGTCCTCGGTATCCCGCCAACTGCCTGAGGTACGCACTTTCCACTCTCTCGGCCTTCGTCTGGTCAACAGTTTTGCCAGGCGGGGTGCCTTGCCACAGTACAGCCTGGTCACCGAGGAGTATGTCCAAGAAAAACTTGCCCGTCAGGTAGCAGGTGAGGTGTACCGTGCAGAGCGGGAAAATGAGGGCTGGCTGGCTGGCGAAGAGGTGGAAGAATTCCTTGCTTTTATCGACCGGGTAAAATCGACGGTCAGCGACGCTGCAGCGGTTTTTAACAAACTCGACCTTGCCGCACGTTATTCCTATTTTATCAGGGCCTACGAACTCTTTGAGAAGGTAAGAAAGGAGCGTAAAATTCGGTTCTATGCCGATCTTATTCATGAACCGCTTATGGCCATGCTGGCAGACGACGAACTTGTCGCCTGGGTGACTGACCGGGTGGAACATATTGTCGTTGACGAGTATCAGGACATCAACGAGGCCCAGCAGCAATTGTTAAAAATTCTCGCCGGGAAGCGGGCCAGGGTAATGGTGGTTGGCGATGTTGATCAATGCATCTATGAATGGCGCGGAGCACGGCCGGAATATATTATCAGCCGGTTTCAGCTCGATTTTCCGAAGCCGGAGAACTATCAGCTCTCCTACACTTTTCGCTATGGCCATCAACTGTCCCTTGCCGCCAACCATCTTATTGCCGGCAATAGAAAACGGGACCGGAAACTGTGTATCTCCCATGAAACCAATGGCAAGACCGTTATAACCTGCCTGGAAGAGCAGAAAAAACAGCCGGTTATCGGAGTGCTCTCCGAATGGCAAAGCGGGGGCCGCTCCCTGCGCGATGCCGTGGTGCTGGTCAGACTCTTTGCCCAGAGTGTTCCGGTAGAACTGGCCCTTCTGGAAGCGGGGATTCCGTATCGATTGGAGGGAAACGCACAGGTATTCGATTGTGCTGAGGTTCTTGCTCTGACCGGCTATTTAAAACTTGTTCTGGACACCCTGGCTGAAGGTAATCAGCCGGGCCGGGAAAAAATGCTCACCGCCATGCTGTCTCAGCCGCATTTGGGCATTAAACGAGAAGACATGATGTTGCTGGTTCAGAGTATCGCGGAAAATCCCCATGCCGCCGTGGCCTTGCTGCGCAACTGGGGCGGTTCGGATCTTCCGCCTTTTATACGTAAAAGATTTGAAGAAACGGCAAGTAACTGGCAATGGTTGGCCGGCAGTTCGGCTTCCGGTCGTGCCGATGTCTTATTGAAAAAAATTGTACAAAAGCTCAATCTCTATGAATTTTATCATAACTTTTCGGCAAGATCGGTAACCGCCGAGAACAGGGTGAAGACCTGCCAGGCCTTTATAGATTTTGCAGCCACCCAGAACCTGTCCGTTCGACAGCTGCTGGCCAAGATCGCCGAGTTTCAGGCCGCCGGAGACGCACCGGCTGAAGAGAGTTTGTTGATTACCTCGGTCCACCGCTCCAAAGGGTTAGAATGGCCGCTGGTCATTTTACCGGGCCTTGAAGAAGGTGCCTTTCCTTTTTATCGCGAACGTGAGAGCGGAGTGGATGATCTGGAGGATGAGCGCCGGCTTTTTTATGTGGCGCTCACCAGAGCCATCGAACAGGTCGTGTGCATTCATCCGATAGATGCAGAACTTAAACGCTGCATAGCAAAGTGCTGTGGCAAGGCTCCCGGAGCTATGGTGCGGGCCAGTCGTTTTCTGTACGAGGCCAATCCCGGTCTGTCGGTGTGTCTTGGCGAAATGCTGGCAGAAGAAGATAGTGATCGGACAATAAGCGCTGACGATACAACCATAGCCAGACAATATATCGAGTCACTAGGGGCAACGGTGCAACTCACTGAGGCCGCAAAACAAGAAAAAAACCTGGAAGCACCGTCCCCAAAAGTCCTCGAAATCCATGAACTCGGCGAAGGCTTGCGGGTGTGGCACCATGTTTTTGGTGCCGGCACAGTACTTGCCATTAAAGACAGAAAGCAGGGGAGGCTCACCGTTTTTTTTGACGACCATGGTGAAACGGTTCTCCTGGCTGCCTATGCTAAATTGAGGCTTTTCTCGTAGCGCTCGAAACAGGGGGAAACACAATCAACCTCTATAGGAAATGGTATTGTCCCTGAACATCCCCATAATTTTTTTGGTCCGGCTGCCGGGCCTTCCACCGCTCACCTGAATAGAGTCGACAGTCACGATGGGGACGATCTCCTTCACTGAAGATGTGAGAAAGGCTTCATCAAACAATCGAATCTCATCCTTGTGCAGCTGTCGTTCGACAATTGAAAATTGTTTTTCTGCCAGGGTAAGTATCACCTGACGGGTAATGCCGGGTAGCACCCGATCGCACGGCGGCGTGATCAGGGTGTCACCGATGAAAGCGAAAAAATTCGAAGTCGTTCCTTCCTGTATAAAGCCGTTTCTATCCACATAGAGTGCTTCAATGGCCTGTTGGTTTCGAGCCTCATTCTGGCAGAGGATTGCCGGGATATAGTTGATGCTTTTTGCCCCGGGCATAAAACGATCCACATGGCTGGTGATGATCTTTGCACCGTTCTTGTACCAGTCAGCAGGCATCTGTTTGGCGCCGGTGACCATGACCAAAAGCTTGGCAGAATCGCCCGGGGTAATCCCATCGCTGCTTAAACCACCGGTGAGCACTATGCGGATATTGCTCTCTTGATGGTTGTTACGGGCAAGGGTCGCCTGGACAATCTCGCTGATTTTTGATCTGGAATGGGGCATTTTAAGGCCAATCAGGCGGGCTGACCGTTCAAGCCGCTTGAGGTGGTCTTCGAGGTGGAAGGGGACTCCATTGTAGGTCCGCAAAAAATCAAAGACGCCAAAGCCGCGTATGACCGACAGGTCGTTGACCGATATGTGGGCCTGGTCGTCTGCAACAAATTCGCCATGCACATAGTAGATATCCATTTCAGCTCCCTAAAGATCTCTCTATTCTGCCTCACCCCGGTATACGAACAGCGAAGAAGCCGGGACTCTTTTCAGTACCCCTTTGAGGGGTGTAAGTACCTTGAGATAAATTGTTTTCTTGCAAACAAGAAAAAATCTGTAAGGTACTAAAAAGGTGGGTCAATGCCCTTTTCCCGGCAGTCCTGAATATGTTTTTCAACCGCCTGGCGGAAATTTTCTTCAAGCTCTGTAAAAGTTTGTCCGCTATAGGTACTTTCTTCATCGATGAACAGAATCTGGCCAAAGAGCGAATAATCGCTCGTGTCTACCTTGATTGTGCCATGATAGCCTTGGTGTATTATTGTTTTTTGTGCCAATTTTATTCTCCTGTTTTAAACTAAGCTTTTTAAAAAGCTGGGGGACTTTGTTTAGTACTCGCTTGACGGGTATAAGTTCCTTCACGAAATAAATTTCTTGTACAAAGGACAAGATGTTTAATAATAGGCCACTAATCCCGCCCAAAAGCTTTGCGGGACTCAGTTCAGTACTCGCTTGACGGGTGTAAGTTCCTTAACGAAAAAATACTCTTGTAAAGAGCACAAGAGTATTTTTTCTAAGTCACTAATAATGCGGTGGGGGCGGATCTTCCCCACCATCGTAATCATCCTCGACAGCATTGAGCAGTGCCTGAAGTCGGAGGAGCTGGTCCTCAAGCGAGTTGAGCTGGCCCTGCTGTTCAATGATGACATCGTTTAAGGCATCGATGGTCTGCTCCTGATAGAGAAACTTTTCCTCGAGGACCCGGAGCCTGGTATCGAGAGCATCAAACGCGACAATCTTGTTGGGAGGGTCTTTTTCTTTCATAGCAAGCAATAGTAAAGTGGTCGGTAAAAAACGCAAGATTTTTGTGTCGCTTCAGTGGGGATTTTCGCCCCAAACAAGCCATTGTGCATTGTTATTAAAAAGTGTAAAGGGTTGTCATGGTCGAATTCTGTCAATTTGGAGATTGTTATGATCGTACTTAACTCACTGTTTCCCATCTTTATTCTACTGCTCTTGGGTGGAATCCTTAAACAATGGGGCTTGACCGACAGTCTTTTTCTCAAAACCAGTGATCGGCTTGTCTATTATTTCTTTTTTCCGGTCATGTTATTCTGGAAGATTGGTGGTGCTTCTTTTGCGCAAGGCATTGATGGGAATTTTTGCATGGCATCGCTATTGGCCATGCTGACCATGTTTGGGCTCAGCACCCTGGTCATAAAATTATTTGGTATCTCTGCATTCCAGGCTGGTTCCTTTTCCCAGAGTTGTTACCGTTTTAATACCTATATTGGGGTGGCAGTCATTCTCAATAGTCTTGGAACGGAAGGGATGAAATATTTCGGTATACTTATCGGATTTACTATTCCGATCGTCAATGTTTTTGCCGTCTCCCTGCTCATCTGGTTCTCCGGCCGGGAAGTTGAGGTGCGCAAACGTATTTCTATCGCCGCCAGAGCCCTGATCGGAAACCCGCTGATTATTGGCTGCCTGAGCGGGATTGCCTATTCCAGCCTGGTCGGAGGAGGTTTTCCTGTCTTCATAAACAACTCACTGAGCCTGATCTCAATGGTCACACTGCCGCTTGCTCTTCTTTCAATCGGCGGCAGCCTGAGCTTTGCGGGTATTAAAGGAAATTTGCCACTCTCCTTTCTTGCGGCAACTTTAAAACTTATTGTTTTGCCGGGAATAGGTTGGTGCTACTTTTCCCTTTTTACTGTTACTGGGGTTCCCTTTAAGGCCGGAATGATTTTTTTAACCTTGCCGGCATCTACCGCTATCTACGTGCTTTCGTCCCAAATGAACAGCGATACCGATCTCGCCTCTTCAGCCATTGTTCTCTCTACTCTTCTTTCCTTTTTGTCTCTTTCTTTTGTACTTTTGCTGTAAATCTCCTTTTTGGAAAGCGGCTCCACAACATTGCTTATTGTCTTTTCGTACCTTAAATTTCTCAAGGAGTACTGAGAAGAGATCCGGTTTTTTGCCTGTTTATTAGGGGTAAGGTGTCAATGATAAATCATTACAATGGGTTGTCGTTTGTAATAAAAATGTACGATTAAATGACTTACTACTGGTTTTGGGACGATAGCTGACATATAATAGAAAAAAGATGTACTTGATTAAGGGAGATGTTTACGGTGTTGAGCATAACCTGAAGCCGGTAACGATGAGGGGGAAAAGAGCGTTTCTCCAATGACAACTTAAAGGAGTATATCAATGAGAGGAACATACGAAGCGTATATACTGGTGAAAGTAAAAGATGGAAAGAGGTATGTTTGTGCTCTGAACCGCCAAAAGGACAACAAAGAGGATCTTGGCCGACTTGACCGAAAAGAAAGGCAGGAATATTTAGAATATCAGGTCATTTGGAACTGATATTATAGTTCTAAGTAACGGGTTTTCCTTCAAATGTTGTCCGGTGGAGGAAAACCCGTTTTTGTTGCATGCATTAAGACACTTCCCAGTGTACCCACTCTCTGCTCAAAACAAATCGGTCATGCGCATACCTATCATTTCTGAACCTGGTACGTCGGTAATGTGCTGACAAGAATTGAGGCAGAGGGCCTCAATTCTGCTAAAGTGGGATATGCTATGAGCTGCACGAGAGCATGGAACATCCCGCGCGGTTGCGAGCCCACTCCGGACGCTTTACCGCAAAATGATCCTTTTCCGGTTGTTCGTCATAGGGCTTGCGTAGCAGGTCGAGTAGTTCGCCGACCATGGCCAAGTCGCCTGTTTCGGCTTTCTCAATGGCCTGTTGGGCAAGGTAGTTGCGCAGCACGTACTTTGGATTGATGTTGTTCATTTTTTGCCGGCGCAGTTCATCTGGTAGTTTGTCGTGCTGGAGTCGTTGTCTGTATGCGTGCAGCCAACTGTTCATTCGCTGCCGATATTCGTTCGTTAATTCTTCCTCCCTATAGTATGCCTGGCCGAGGAAAGCCGGCAAATTTCCCTCGTTCTGCTGAGTTGTATCGGTTGAGATGAGGGCCAGATTTCTGAAAAATAGAGTCATATCCGTTTCAATGAGCTGAAGGATATCAATAAGTTCGCCGATAAGCATATCGTCGGTACTGGGCGAGAAATTTACCAGACCAAGTTTACCTGCCATCATGTCGTTCCACCCTGTAAGAAACAAGGTGTTGTAGGAATTGAGCGCTTCCTGGAACGGTTCGGCCGATTGCACCAGAGGATAAATGGCATTGGCCAACTGGAGAAGATTCCACTGGCCCATATGCGGCTGGTTGCTGAAACAGTAACGCCGCCCATGGGCATCGGTGGTGTTGGGGGTCCATTGAGCATCGTATCCTTCCAGCCAGCCGTAAGGGCCATAGTCGATAGTTAAGCCAAGAATGGACATATTATCGGTATTCATTACCCCGTGAACGAAACCTACCCGCATCCAGTGGATGATCATTGCTGCGGTGGTGCGGCAGACCTGCCTGAACCATTCAATGTACGTCGCAACCGATGGCTCGCCAAGATGCGGGAAGTCGGTTCGGATGGTGTAGTCGACCAATTTTTGCAGAAGGGCTGTTTCGCCTCTGGCAGTGAGGATCTCATAGTTGCCGAACCTGATAAATGACGGGGCGACTCGGCAGACTACGGCCCCTGGCTCATCTTTTGGGTGGCCGTCGTAGAACATATCTCTTGTGACCAGTTCGCCGGTGGTAATGACGCTGAGGGCGCGGGTTGTCGGGATGCCGAGGTGGTGCATAGCCTCACTGCAGAGAAATTCTCTAATCGACGAACGCAGGACGGCCAGGCCATCGGCGCTGCGTGAATAGGGCGTCGGTCCTGCTCCTTTCAATTGGAGTATCCAGCGTTCTTGCTGTTTATTGATAACCTCGCCCAGATTAATTGCCCGACCATCGCCAAGTTGCCCGGCCCAGCTACCGAATTGGTGGCCACCATAACACATGGCAAAAGGATCCATTCCCGACAGGAGCCTGTTACCTGCAAAAATTTCGGTAAACAGTTCGGAGGTGCAAGTTTCTTCCGGCAGGTCAAGGAGATCGGCGACCTCCCTGCTGCAGGCCACTATTTTTGGTTCGGCAACCTTGGTTGGCTTCACCCGGGAATAGCAGGCGTTGTTCACCTGGCGGCGATGATTATCCGGATGTGGGTCGCCGGGAAGTTGTTGCACAAAACTATTATCGAAAACGAGTGATTCGAGTTTTTTGTCTCGAAGCGGCATATTCATAGGCTGATCCACCCTCTGCAGTTAAAATTATTCTTGCTGAAAACACTAAGCATGTCACAATGTGACGGCAAGAGCCGGTCTTTTTTCTGGAATATGTTGCCGGATCCCGAGACAATAGTTATGTATACACTAGTAGTTTTGGCAGATATCAACTTGCATCAACTTGAGAGGAGAGAGTCGGCAGATGGTGGTAAGAATTCTGATTGCAGGTTTTGCATCTTTTGTGGCCGGACTCAGCTACCTTACCGGTCTGGCCCGAATGATGACTGGATTGCTGCTTGGCTTCAGCGCATTCGGTTCCTTCTTTTTTGGTGTTTTGTTCGTTTTACCTATAGATGCCGAGCGAGCTTTTTTCCCTGTATACAATAAGGTGCCGGCATGGCCTTATTTTCTGATTGGGTTACTTCTTGTCGCAATGACCGTGGCCCTTTTTCTGGTGAAAACCAAACCGGTGGAGGAAGAGCCAGTCTCTGCCGTGCATTTTAAATACCTGATTGGTGGTGTCGGCGGTTATCTTACAAGCCTTTTTCTGTCATCTATCTTTTGGTTTCCTTCCGATGCCAGGCGGTTGTCGACCGATCCAGCTTCTTTGACAAGAGATGTACTTATCGGCACCGGCCTGTTTCTGGTGGGGGTGTCCATCTCCTGCTATCTTTTTTACCGGGCGACGAAGGGCACGTCCGAACGTCACCCCGATCTCATGCGGCGATTTGTCCTTGGTTTTTTTACGTTTTTTCAGTTGGATAAAATGCCGCTTCTGGTTACCTATCTGCTTATATACTCGCCGGAAACCGAGGCCGGGTTTCCCAATATTGCCGCTCTGGCTCTTGCCTCCTCGATCCCTGTAGCCTTGTTTTTGTTAAAAGCAACCCTCGACACCAAGGACAGCTGATCGGGCAGTAGTGTTTCAAACACTCCGGCCGAATAACGGCAGCGTGGCCGCCAGATCACCAGAAAAAAAATAGTCAGTAAACGGTGCTGTATTTGCGTACTCGTGGGCTGAAAGTGCAGGCTCCTGGTTGAATTCGTAGATCAGCCCGCCTCGTTCTTTCACCAATACCGGCAGACCTGCTGCCGGATATACTTGTGCTGAGGTGCCGATAACCAGTAACAGATCACAAGCGAAGATGAGTGTCTCTATTGCCTTGAGGCTTCTGACAGCCTCGCCGAACAGGACAATATTGGGTTTGAGGGGAGAGCGGCAATGGGCACAGACAGGGACCTCATGCCTCGTGTAATGGTCACTGGTGACCGGGATGACCGCCTCGCACTGCAGGCATTGCAGGTGTTGGTGATCGCCATGGATTTCCAGCACATTTTTACTGCCCGCTACCTGATGCAGGTTGTCGACGTTCTGGGTGACCAGTCCTTTCAGCAAACCTTTTCGTTCAAGATCGGCGAGCACCTTATGCGCTTCATTTGGTTTTTTGCCGAACAACCCTTTGCCCATCTCCCGGTAGAGCTTCCAGGCTTTCTGCGGATTTTTGAGAAAAACATTGAGCGTTGCATATTCGTCCGGAGAAAAGATTGTCCATACTCCACCGGGGCTGCGAAAATCGGCAATCCCACTATTGACTGAGATACCTGCTCCGGTAAGCGCTACCGGACAGGAAGCCGTTTTGAATGTATCAACCGCTTCGGCCAGATATTCGAGGTTTGTACGGGGAATGATGGTTTTCATCTATTTTCACTCCTGCCGCTCATTTTTTCCCGGCCTTTGAACGTACTGTTATCTTTTCCACAACCTTCCGATAATAGTCATGCTGGCTGGATATGTTCGAAGAGAACGGCCGTCTTGCATCAACCTTCATGAGCAGGACATTGAGCTTTTTCATCTGTTTGAGACGTTCGTGTTCATCTTCCGTGCAGGCGATCAGGTCCTCCAGTTTTTTGATTTCTTTGCGCTCTTCAATTTCCGGAGGCAGATAGCCACTGTTTTTAAGGATTTTGTAAGCCATTTTAAGGTCTTCCGGGACAAACCTGTCGTCGTCGAGCGGCAGGGGTTTGTTTTTCCACTTGGGCGAATTCAGATCCTTTTCCCGCATGGCCTCGGCAATTCTCTGTTCAGCGATAAATGCAATTGAATCCATAATTACTCCTTTCTTCAGGATGTTGCCCGTAGGGCGCTTTGCAGCCACTCGGAGATGTCCTGAATCTGTTCCGGGCAGACAGAATGCTCCATCGGATAACTCTGGTAGCTGACTTTGTAGCCCTGCTGGATGAGCTGGTTGGTAGACTTTCGGCCGAGGTGTTCGGGGACGACCGGGTCATCCACGCCGTGCTGTACTCTGATGGGGATTGATTTATTTATCTCACTGTAGGTAATCGTATCGGCCGTGGCCAGGTAGGTGGACATGGCGAGAAGCCCACCAAGCGGTTTTTCGTGGCTGAGTGCCACTTGATACGCCACGGCACCTCCCTGGGAAAACCCGGCAATAACTATCTTTCTGCTGTCGATGCCCCGTTCAAGCTCACGGTTGATAAAGGCGTTAATTGCCTGGGCGGAATGCATCAAGCCGGCAATGTCAATCTCTCTATCAATCTCCATCGCCAGAATATCGTACCAGGCAGGCATAACCATGCCGCCGTTGACGGTCACGGGTATAGTCGGGGCATGGGGAAAAATAAACCGAATAGCCAGCTCAGCCGGCAGCTTCAGCTCAGGGATGATGGGCGCAAAATCGTTGCCATCCGCCCCAAGGCCGTGCAGCCAGATAACGGTACTGTCCGGGTTGGGGCTGGTTTCAAGTTCGATTGCTGGCAGGAGTGACATGGTTGGTTCCTTTTTGATTGAGGAGATTATTGCCATCTTGATGGCTCTATGGGAAGAACGATAATCATACCCGATGGCTTCTGCATAGACAATCCTCTGGTTATTTAAGCTTGCAAATCATTTTTTTTTCACCAGGATATTAAGCCAGGCCTGTGCTTTGCCCCGCAGAAGTGAGGGTGACTCGTAGATTTCAATGATGCTGAGCTGGGGATACTGTTTGAGTAACTGCTCCATAATCGGTAGGGAATAGTTATTGAAAAAACGCTGTTTCTGGTCCTGGTATTCTGTTTCGCCCAGTTTAAAAGACATATACCAAATGCCCTGTGGTTTCAGTGCATTGCATATGACATTAAAGGTCGCTTCAATCCGGGATCTGGGGATATGCAGCAGGCTGGCGCAGGCCCAGATGCCATCGTAGGTGTTTACTTCCTCTAAATCTTCAGCTTTTTGAAGCCGAACCGGGTGACCCAGATATTTGGCGGCGCACTCAGCCATTGCCTCTACCGGGTCAATGGCCACGATTCGGTGCCCCTGACCAAGAAAGAAACGGCTGTCGCGTCCGGAACCGCAACCGAGATCGAGAAGCAGGCTATTGGGCGCGAGCAGGTCGAGGAACTGCCGGCGTATAGGCCCGGTAAATTCGAGATCGATGGTTTCCCGGATATACTGCTCGGCATGGTCTCGATAATAGGTGAGGGTTGCGGCTACCTGATGTTCTTCCTGTAATTTTTCCACCAGGGGAATATCGGCCGGTGCCCATTGAAGAGAGGGCAGTTCAGAAACCGGTAGCCATAGTAGTCGATCATGGTCAAGGCACTGAAAGGTTCCGCTGAGGTGCTGCACGCGAAAAGCGAGCAGCCTGATAATTTTTGTCCCGTAGTCGTAGGTCGATTCCGCAAAAAAATCACCGACTCCACATGCAACGCCGAACTCCTCCCAGATTTCTCTTACAAGACAATCTTCATTTGTCTCATCAGTCTCAACTTTTCCCCCGGGAAACTCCCAATATCCAGCAAGGTGGTTGCCGGGTTTTCTTCGAGCGGCCAGGATAAGGCCATTTTTTTCAATAATCGCCGCAGTGACCGTTATAATAGACAAGTGGAGAATCCTATTTTTTTTACTGAATGAAGATGGTATCGTATTTTGAGTCGCGTGATGTGATCAAGTCTTTAATTATAGAGTAGAATAGCTTTTTTTTCAGGAGAAAAACATGAGTATGCAGGAATCTCTGAGTGTGGAATTGCGAAATGCCATGAAGGCAAGAGACACGGAGCGAACCGGAGCAATCCGTATTCTGATCGGTGAATTTGCCCGTCAGCCGGAAAAAATAATAAGCGACGAACAGGTTATCGCCATTGTAAAAAAGTTGATAAAGTCCGAACGGGAGCTCCTGGCTGCACAACAGCAGGAAGAATCGTCCTTTCTCACCATTATGGAAGGCTATTTGCCCAAACAGGCCAGTGAAGAGGAAATATACAACTGGGTAGAAAAAAATATCGATTTTTCCAGCCTTGGCAATAAAATACAGGCTATGAGGCCGATCATGCAGCATTTTGGCAGTGCGGTTGATGGTAACGTGGTCAAAAAAGTGTTACAGAAATTTGCCTAAGGGGTCAGTCCCGATTGCTGTTGCCGGTACCTGTCGGAAAAAAGAATAAAAAATTGGAGGGATGACGTGTTACGAATTGTTCTGTTTTTAGCAACCAATATGGCAATACTGGTTTTGCTTGGTATCGTCATGAGTCTTCTTGGTGTCGATTCCAGGTCTACTTCAGGGCTGCTGGTGATGGCGGCGGTGTTTGGCATGGGTGGTTCGATGATCTCTTTGGCTATGTCAAAATGGATTGCCAAGAAATCGACCGGCGCGCGTGTTATTGAAAATCCGAGTAACCCAACTGAGCAGTGGCTTGTGGATACTGTTCGGCGTATGGCTGAAAAGGCCGAAATCGGTATACCCGAAGTGGCAGTGTACAATGCGCCGGATATGAATGCTTTTGCCACAGGAATGAATAAAAATTCTGCACTGGTGGCTGTGTCGACCGGACTTTTGCAGAATATGGCCAAAGACGAGGTTGAGGCGGTGCTTGCTCATGAGATTACCCATGTGGCCTGTGGTGATATGGTAACGCTTTCGCTGATCCAGGGGGTGTTGAACACCTTCGTTATCTTTTTCTCCCGAATTGCCGCCAATCTTATCAATAACTTCCTGAGAAGTGATGAAGAAGGCGGAGGGCTTGGTTTTATGGGCTATATGGCGGTGACCATCGTTCTCGAACTGGTTCTCGGACTGTTTGCTTCGCTCATCGTCATGTGGTTTTCGCGAAAAAGAGAATTTACTGCCGATAAAGGTGCCGCCTATCTGACCAACAAAGAGAAGATGGTGAGCGCCCTGCGGCGATTGCAGGCCCATCATGAACCATCGCATCTGCCCGATCAGGTGGCGGCCTTTGGTATCCGCCCCAAAAAAGGAGGCATGGCTGAACTGTTCAGAAGCCATCCACCTCTTGAGGATCGAATTGCTGCACTCCAGAAACTGTAATGGACAACGCAAAACGGCGGACAATAGAGATGTCCGCCGTTTTGTTTCGTTCGGTGCTGTTCTTTTTAAGAAAATACGCCTGGTGTCATACTTGTTTCAGAGCCTTTCGTGCGGCAATGACCAGAGGATCCCAGACCCCCGCAAAAGGTGGGGCGTAGCTGAGATCAAGATAGAGCATATCTTCGAGGGTAAAGCCGGCATGGAGGGCAGTGGCTGCGGTATCAATACGCTTTGCCGATCCTCGGCCACCAACTATCTGCGCGCCAAGCAGTCGCCCCGAGCCTTTTTCGGCTAAGACCTTGACACATATCGGGGCTGACCCGGGATAATAGCGGGGCAAGGTGTGTCCATCTATCCGGCCGACCGCGTACTGCCAGCCAAGAGATTTGATTTCTTTCTCACTGAGACCCGTCCTGGCACATTCAGTATCCGTAAATTTACTGATCGCCGTACCAACTATTCCCGGAAACGTCGCATATTTTCCGCCAAGGTTCATGCCGGCAACTCTCCCCTGTTTGTTGGCAATGGTCCCGAGGGCAATATGTACCTGCCTGCGGCTCACCAGATGGTAGGCCTGGGCGCAATCTCCTGCGGCCCATATGCCGGCCGTGTCGGTTTGCTGCAACTCGTTTACCTTGATACTGCCTTTTGGTCCAAGAGGGATATGGGCATCTTTTGCCAGCTGGCTGTTTGGGGTAACCCCCAGGCCAAGGATGACCAACTCGGTAGGAATGGTCCGCTTATCTGTGGTTACCCCTGTTGCCAGACCTTTGGTTTGCTGGAAACCCAGGACAGCTTCATTTCGATAGAGGGTGATACCGCAATCAAGTATTGTTTTACCGAGCAACTCCCCCATATCCGGGTCGAGGGTGGGCATCAGCTGCGGTCCGCGCTGGACAATGGTAACCTTGAGACCGAGCAGATGCAGGGCTTCTGCCATTTCTAAGCCGATATAACCACCCCCGACGATTACCGCTGTCTTCGGTTGCTCCCTCTCAAGGATCTGCTTCAGGCGAGAGCCACTGGTCAGGCTGTTTACATCGTGGATGTTGCTGCTGTCGATGCCGTCCAGTTGTGGTCTGATTGGCCCCGCGCCGGTTGCTATCAGGAGTTGATCGTATTCGTGCCACATTTCCTTTGTGCTCTCCAGATCTCGGACGAGTACCTTGTGCTGTTGTGGAGAAATGGCCAGAACCTCATGGCGGGTATGTACATCAATGGAATATTTATCGCGAAACGTCTGTGGTGTTCTGGCGATAAGTGCATCTTCTTTGTCGACTAGACCGGCGACATAATAGGGAATGCCTCAGAGGGAAAAAGAGGTGTGTGGTCCTCGCTCAAATACCGTGATTTTCATGTCCGGCAGCAGCCTGCGAACCTGGGAAGCTCCAGTCATACCGGCTGTATCGCCGCCAATTACTATGAGTCCTGCCATCGCCTACCTCCTGTTTTACTTCATTTCTGAGAACTTGGTGATCCCAAGAATAGTATGCCAGATGTCATCCTGATTCCAGCGCTTTAATATGAGAACGGGCTGGGTGTGGAGGAATTCCATTATTTTCTCGGCCTCACTGCGTAACAGACCAGACAGAATGAACCATTTTTGTTTGAGAAAACCTTCCGTTCTTACCAGATCTTTCATGACATCGTAGTGAATGTTGGCAACCAGCAGATCGGTGGCGATGCCGGTATGTTCTTCCGCCCTGCCGTTGACTACAAGAATCTGGTCGTCGAGATTGTTCAGTGATACGTTCAGGCGGGCGGTGCGGGTTGCCAGATAATTATAGTCGACGGCAATGATTTTCTCACAGCCGAGTTTGGCAGCAGCAAGGGCGAGAATGCCGGTTCCCGAACCCAGGTCGAGCATGGTCTTGACCTTATTGCCAGCGCAGGCAATATCAATAGCCTCAAGGCAGGCCTGGGTGGTCGGATGGGTGCCGTTGCCGAAAACCACGCCGGAGTCGAGGGTTATGGCGACGTCACCTGCACTGGGCGATGCTTTAATCCAGGTGGGGTTCAAAAGAAAGCGGCCAATGCGGAGAGGTTCAATAATGCCACCCTGCCACTCGGCGTAGGTCATTTCATATTGGTCAAGCAGCTTAAGCTCTGGAAAATCAGCCAGGATTTCCAGGACATGGTCTGTTGCCGGCTTGGTGAAAAAAAGAAAGCTGAAATCGTCTTCTATCCAGTTGCCGATAAAATTTTCTGCAGAAATAGGATGCAGCGCCGGGACGATTCCTTCGATATAATAGATAAACAGCAGGGTGTCCGGCCGAAGAAGGGGTGCGGGATGCATAATGGAATTCTCTTTACGACGCCATCAATATTTTATCTTTGTCAGAAACGCCTGCATATCATTGAGCATTCTTTGTACCTGAGGGCTGGTAATCGAGTCGTGGTTTCCTTTCGCAGCATTGTCGCAGAGCTCGAACCAGGCGATGATCGCTTTGTTGTCCTGTCGGTCACAGAGCTTTTTCTTATAGGCCTCACCAGTTAATTGCAGCCCTTTTTTGGGCACGGCTTTGCCCTGGATCTCATTATGCAGTGGTATGCCCTTGGCGAGACAGAGATTGTGCAGCTCTTTTTCGAGGATGGCACCGGCGACAATTGCTGCGGCCCAGGGGTTGTCCTGCTCATAATGCATGCGGGCAAGGCGGAGCATATCCAGTAAAATTTCCCGGGAAATGGCTCCCTTGGTGGTTTCGAGCCAGTCGCCCTGCAGTTCTCTTCTGGCTGCGGTGAGCAGACCGATACCTCTTCTGGTGCGGCTTGCAGTATGGTGGATGACCTCGGTTCGAAAACTTTCGTAATAGGTGCTGACCTCGCCAAAAACGCGGCTGAGGAACGAAAGTGCGGAGATCCTGAAATCGTGGAATTTTTCTTCGTTGACAAGGGATTTTGTCTGGGCTTCACCGGTTTCCGTGGTGAGGACCTTTTCTCCCATGGTGAGTAATGTGCTGGCCTGGGCAATAAGCTCGTCTTGGTTTTTCATTGTTTCTGATCTCTGGTCAAATTAGCGGGGATCTTGTTTTTTTGTTTCCCTCATATACTCTGTTATGTGAAATTTATCACATAAATTAAAGAAAAGGGGACGCTGTCAATCAGCGACAAGTTGCAGGGCGGTGCAGTTTTTCAGTGTTTCCAAGATAAAGGAGGTCTTAACGTTCTGGATTCCAGGAATTCCCGAGAGTTTGTTGTTGACGAAATCGGTATAGCTGTTCATGTCTTTGACCGCAACTTTCAACAGAAAATCGACCTCTCCGGTCAGTTGATGGCATTCAAGGACTTCGTCCATCTGGGTCAGTCGTTCCTTGACGTTCTGCAGTGAAGAAATTTGGTGATGGCTCAGACAGACCATGACGATGGTCTGGATTTCGAACCCGGCCTGTTTTCTGTCCAGGATGGCCACATATTTTTCTATGATCCCCGAGGATTCGAGCCGCCGGACTCTTTCCAGCACAGCAGGCGGCGATAAACCAACCTCCTGGGCCAGCCGGGCATTGGTGATGCGGCCGTTATTTTGCAGGATGTTGAGGATTTTTTTATCTGTTGAATTAAGCATATTTCGATGGGCACTTTGTTGAGAAGAGACTATTGTTCAGTGGGGTTGGAATATAGCGAATTTTCTTCAAAAATAAAAGAACAAGCTTAATTATCTTAAGATTTCTGGTTTTTTGAAGTCGAGAAGACAAAACAGACAAAGAGAGCATAGAGCAATTCCCTGAAGTATAATAGAGTATCTTTTGCTCCCCCCTGGAGAAAGGGAGGACGTCGGCCGTTGTTCAGTGTCTCCTTGATCGGGGTCAGAAAGTCTCTTGATATAGACTTTTTTCGTGTTGGAAAAAACCAGAAATCAATCTATCTCAAGGTTCTAACCACCGACCTTGGTGTCGGAGTCTTTTACAGGTGTGCATGCCGCATGTTGATCTCTCTTTTCTACACCTTAAATTTCCTTATTTTGTTTGCCGGTCTATTAGGTTTTCGTCAGGGAAGCGGTGAACAGAAATTTTCCGTGGCGCTGGTTCAGGCACTTCTCACCCTGCCACTTCTTGCCTTGTCATATTTTTATCTGACGTACCATTGGGAAGCACAGGCTGTCCTGGTTGTCTTTTTTTCCGAAATTATTTTTGTCCTGATCTGGTTCTCCTTCGCACTACGTTTAGGGCGAGTTGTTTGCGCCCCTGTTGCTCATTTCCGCCTCTGTTTTTCGCTAGAAGTTTTTATCGGAACGCTCTTTTTAACACTGGCCGGCTACTATGCGACCCTCTATCCGACTGTTGAAATAGCCACTGAGAGCTTGTCCTTCAGTATGTATGGTCTGGTTTATTTTTCAAACCTGGGTGTTCTGGCTGTGGCACTTTATGCTGCCTGGCGATTAGAAGAATTCTGGCGTCCCTTGAACAGCTCCAGCCGTTGGGAATTCAAGTTTCTGTTAGTTGGTGGCTTTTTGGTCTGCGGAGCCCTGGCCTGGTCCAGTTCCTATCGCCTCACGTACCTGACGATAGTTCCGCGGCACCTTCAGCTCTTGTCGATATTGCTGCTTGCTGGCTGGGCAATGATGTCCTACGCGGTGGTTCATCATCGGTTACTCAACCGAAAGATCTTTGTTTCCCGTAAAATTGTCTATGCTTTTGTCGTACCATCCATGCTTGGCGCGTATTTGTTTAGTTTTGGCATGATCACCTTGTTGATGCGGGCTTTCGGACTGGAGATGTCTTTTGTCCTGAAATGGTTGTTTGTTGCTTTTGGCTTTGTTGTTGTCGGGATTTTTGTCTGTTCCGGCAAAATTCGCCGGCGGGTCAATTTCTTTATCAGTACGCACTTCTATATTAATAAATACGAGTATCGGGATGAATGGCTGGCCCTCTCAGAGCAACTTCATGGAGCGTCGAGTGAGACGGAGGTGTTACAGGCTCTTCGTGAGGTGCTTTTCGAAAGTCTCTACACCTCCGAGATATATATTTGGCTTGCCGGCAGTGATCCTGCCTATGGCTATAGGCTGGTCTCGGCGCCTGAAAATGTGCAGACGACCACGCATCATGAATACCATCTTGAGACCGGGGATCCGCTGATACCCTACCTCCAGTCCCATTCTTTTTTTCATATTGATCAAAAGGAACCAAACCACCTGTGGCGGGAGCTGAAAAAATCCAAGGAATCTTTCCTTTCCTCGTTGGGTTTGGTCCTCGTTACCCCCATTAGTATTGGCCGCCAGCTTAATGGTTTTATCGGCCTTGGCCGAGAATTCACCGGCGGTCAATATGGTTATGATGATTTTGATCTACTCACAGCTCTCGGCAGTCAGACAGCCTCAGCCCTGCTGGCGGTCCGAATGGCCGAAGAATTGGCTCATACCAGGGAGCAGCAGGCCTGGCACAGATTGTCTGCCTTTGTGCTCCATGATATAAAAAATGCCGCTACGATGCTTTCCCTGCTGCAGGAAAATGCCCCCGAACATATCCATGAGCCTGAGTTTCAGCAAGATATGCTGGAGTTAGTGGGAGATACCCTGAAAAGGATGAGGCGAATAGAAAAACGTTTGGGGACATTAAAAGAAGAAATTGCGCCGGCTTGGCAACATCTCGAACTTGGTCAATTCTTGCTGCGCTGTCTGGGCAAGTTACAGAAAAAAATACCTACTCTGGAGATTACCCTGGAAGGCCTGGCGGAGATATCGATACGAAGTGATCCGGAACTTCTTGCCTCCATTCTGGAAAATTTGCTGCTTAATGCCTATGAAGCCCAGGGAGATGAAGCCGTAGTGCACATAAAGATGAGTAAAGACGATGACGAGAAGCAGGTGCTTTTGGAGATTATGGACCAAGGCTCGGGGATAGCCGCCGAGCTGTTGCCGGAGGTCCTTTTTGAACCATTTAAGAGCAGTAAAGACAACGGCAGTGGAATCGGTTTATGGCAGGTGAAAAGGGTCGTGACCAGCCTGGGAGGAACTATTACGGCTGATAATCCCCTGGAAGGAGGTGCACGGTTTGTGATGCGACTGCCTTTGGCTGGTAGTAACGGATAAAAAAAATCCCCCGAATGTATTCGGGGGATTTTGGGTACATAACCCGGGAAGACCTGTTGTAATAAATCTTATTTATTAAGTCGCTTGCGACTGTAGCCTACCACACCAAGGAGACCAGCACCAAGAAGGAGCATGGTCGATGGTTCCGGGACAGGCTGGTTGCCGGGGGTATCTGCGGTTACGTACTTCAGTGTTGCATCAATTATCGTGTTGCAAGGAGCAAAAAACCAACCATTTTCCAATTCAATGGTAAAAAGACCCGTGTTGCCAAACATGAATTGGGTTGGATTGTCCCATTCAACTTTACCAACACTGGCGATAATATAACTCTTGCCGAAAGTTTTTCCGGTTGCGGTCATGTCTACATCCGGGCTCGAAAAATCAAAGGCAACAGTTATCGGCTTGGCTACCTTGTCATCAGAATTTCCCGCCCAACTTTCATCCGTGCCAATGCGAAAGAGAGAGACTGTTTGGGATTGACCAACATCAAGGTTAAACTGGTATGGGGTGGGCAGTATATTATAGGTATAAAGCACCAGCCCGGGATCACTTGCATTGGCAGTGATAGTATACGAATCCAGGCCAAAGCTCAGAGCACTTGCATTCCCAACCATGCCGACCAACAACAATGCTGCACTTAAAATGATTTTTTTCATTTTATTTCTCCTCGCATTACGAATATGATTTTTTTACGCCTAACTTCTTTGTAAACATATAAGCAAGCAGCGTGCCATGGTTGTAACGTATTGAATTCGTATCCTTATATTTTTGAAGAAGTTGTTTGCTAAGGCGTCGTGTAAAAATATTCGACAGCTGGAGAAATTGACTGCTCCTTGCTTAGTCCCTGGATTGATTCAAAAAGGATATCCATGCAGAAGACATGTACCACTTTAATAAAGCAACCTGTCAAAGCCGAAGAGAAACAATGTCGGAAAAGTTTACATTACCAGAAGAACCAACTCCCGGTAGTGACTATATAGATGCCAAGTCCAAGATTGGTAACGCCGTGGGCCAGGATAACGCCCTTGAGATTTTTCTGGTAAATGAGCAGGAACCCATAGAGCAGGCCAGCCAGAATCCCCGCAAGTACTCGATGATGCTCAAGGCCAAACAAGACAGCCACCCCGACAAATGAAAACCAGTTAAAAGCCCCCATAGGCACTGATCGAAAGTTTTGATCAACAAGGTATCGCATTAAAAACGAACGCCAGAACAACTCTTCCATAACCGGCACGACAAGAGACGATCCAATCATCCGCACCGAAATCATTACTGCAGCCGCAGCCGGGGATTGTCCCAGCGCGTAAGGGTTAAAGCTGGGACTTTCGCCCAGTTGCAGAAGATACCTTTCAGGTACAACCCAGATGACCAGCACCAGCAGTCCACATAAAACAGCGAGGGACAGGTCACGCCCGGATAGACCCAAAGAAAAATCAGGGGCATATTTACGTCGCCATAGCCAAAGCAAAACCCCGACAATGATGGTTTTAGCAATATAGAGATAAGGACTCAAAGCCGGCTGAAACCGGGCAGCCTCAGTGAAGAGCAAAAAGACCAAGAAAGGCAGGGCATAGGGAACCCAGGTCTTTTCCCAAAATTGCTGCAGGCGGTCATTGTGTATTTTCATGAATTTGTGTTAATTTCGTGTTTTTTAATGAGATCGTGCAAGGTGGGTCGGCTGATCTCCAGCAGTTTAGCTGCCCGGCTGATGTTATTGCCGCACAATCCCAGTGCCTGGTAGACGGCGTTTCTTTCGGCAGTATCACGAGCCTCTTTTAAAGTGGCCAGTTTTTGTTTTTCAGGCACCAGCACGATGTCATCTAATCCCAGGTCGGGCGGAGTAAGGATATTTTCCATGGTGGTACCCAGGGCGCGGCGAATTCGATTTTGCAGTTCACGGACATTGCCGGGCCAGTTATAGGCAACCAGCGCACCGATAGCTGACGGCGAGTAGGAAATCTGACCGCGGCGAAGCTGCCGGGTTTCGGCCTGCAAGAAGTGCTGGGCCAGGAGCAGGATATCCTCTGGTCTTTCCCGGAGGTCAGGGATCTTCAAGGGTACAACATTAAGACGATAGAAAAGATCTTCGCGGAAAGTTTTCTGTTTGACGGCGTCCTCTAGATCAATATTGGTTGCGGCAATGATTCGGACATTGAGCGTGATTGTCTTGGAAGCGCCAAGCCGCTCAATGGTTGATTCCTGCACAACACGAAGGAGCTTGACCTGTAAGGGCAGGGGGAGTTCGCCAATCTCATCTAAAAAGATCGTTCCGTTGTCAGCTTGTTCGAATTTGCCGATCTGGCGCGCCGCAGCCCCGGTAAAAGCTCCTTTCTCATGGCCAAAGAGTTCGCTCTCCAGTAAATTTTCCGGAATTGCGCCACAGTTGATGATAATCATAGGGTGCTCAGCTCTTTTACTCAAGCTGTGCACCGCATGGGCGGCAACCTCTTTGCCGGTCCCGGTATTGCCGGTAATGAGCACCGGATAATCGGTCTTGCCGGCCTGTCTCAGGCGATTGAAAACTTTATGCATAACCGGTGAGATGCCGATCATGCCGCAAAGCGATCCACTCTGATTGCTTTGCCGCTGAAGCTGTCGGTTGGATTCTTCAAGTTCATGAATTCTGAAGGTGCGGGAAAGAATGATCTTCAGTATCTGTAAATCGATTGGTTTGGCATAAAAATCGGCGGCCCCGAGGGCAATGGCTTTCAGCGCGTTGGCATCTTCGGCATTACCGGTTATGACAATCACTCTGGTGTGCGGGGCTAAAGAAGCAATCTGTTCGAGCAGAGCCAAGCCCTGCTGGGGGGTGTCAGGGTAGGGTGGCAGGCCGAGGTCGAGCGTGGCTACCGGAAAAACTCCGGATGCCAGCAGTGGCTTTGCCTGTTCTGCATCAGCAGCAATAGTGACTTCGTATTCTTTTTCCAGGCCCCAGCGCAGCTGTTTGGCTACCGAAATCTCATCTTCAATAACCAGCAATTTCTTTTTCATAGGCGAGGGTACGATGCGGATCTGGCGAGATGTAGATGTTCTGTCGCTGGGTTGTTATAGAATTTTCATCCAGTGTGTCATGAAGAATAATACCAGATATTTTTGAAAATAAGAATGGTCTTAAGATTTTTTGTTGAAATGTTTACGCTGGACACCCATCATTTCCAATACCAGCATTGCACCAGTCAATAAAACTCCGGGTTTTTCGTTTCTGTTTGGGTGATGACACCTGATATGAGCATGTTATGGCTGAAGACAGTATATGTCAGGAAAGAAAATGGCAGGAGCAGCAGAGATAAAACTATTAACAGACTGTCGAAACAATTTACCGTTGCAGCTATTCTTCCGGGTTATTCTCTTTATGGTCGTCCGATTTGTCAGGTCCTTTGTCTTCAATATCTGTATCATATAGCTGTTTTGCTGCCAGCAACAAAAAAGGAATGGTCACCAGCGGGGCAAAGGTCGGTGCCGCATGGGCCAATTTTTGTAAGGCTGGGTTACTAGTTTGCAGTTCCGGCACCAGATACTTTAAAGTGCAGTAGCTGCCTATCGCCAGCAGGATACTGACCCACCAGGGTATCCGCTGGGACGTTGCAGGCGATTGAGGCGATTGTTTTTTTTCCATGGTCACTCTACCAAGACAAGCTGTATCATCTCACGCACCTGCGGATCCGGATCACTTTGCAGGTGACGGATTGCAGCCATAGCCTCTGTCGTACCGATTATACCCAGCAGAGACACCGCCTCCCCCCGTAACAGCGGTTGCTCCGAATCGAGCAGCTTGACCAGCGAAGGAATAGCCAGTGGCAGTCGGTCGGGTTGAAGTGTCTGCAGCTCCTCAAAAAGAACTGAAATCCCAAGGCGCACACTCAACCGTTCGTCGCTGAGGATTTCTCCGGTCCATGCATAATATTTCGGTTCATGGCGGTACATTGCCACAATATTCTCCACGTGACCCTGGTCGAGAAAGTCGGCAATGACTTTTTTTAATTCCTGGTCGCTCACTTCGTTTTGCGGCTGTTTCATGTCGAGTAGGAAAACGCGATTTATATGTGAAAAACGTTAAATATACGATAGATACTACTGGATATCCTGCTTTTATTTGGCCGAAAAGGCAAGGGAAATATTCCTTTCGCATAGGGGCAAGCGGGGCAGCATAACTATCAAAAAGATTGAATCATGATCAATGTGCAGATTCCAGGGGGAGGCAATCTTCAGCTCTTGCATCTTGTCCTGGATTTTAACGGTACCCTGGCCCTGGATGGTGAATTAATGGCCGGGATAGCTGGAAAAATGCTGGAGCTGGCACGTCATCTCGAGCTGCATGTCATTACCGCCGATACCCATGGCACAGTTGCCCAAAAACTGGCGGGGCTGCCATGTAGGCTGCATATTATCGGTCCAGGGGCGCAAGACAGGCAAAAGCAGGCTTATATCCACTCTCTTGGAGCGGAAAATGTGGTGGCAATCGGCAATGGTCGAAATGATGGACCTATGCTACAGGCGGCCTCCCTGGGTATCGCTCTTATCCAGAAGGAAGGAGCCTGTGTGACGGCGGTCTTGCAGGCCGATATCATTTGCACCGATATCGGAGATGTGTTTACTCTGCTGCTGAAGCTGGACAGGTTGAAGGCCACTCTGCGGAATTGAACTGGGCAAAAAATGGCATTTATGGTGCACACTTTGCGCGCTCTTACGTGGTGTGCAAGATGCTGTCCCCGGAGGTATATTTCAACTGCTTGAAATCAAACAGTTTGTTGTTGGGTTCATTCTGGCACGTCGTCTGCAGTAACGATTATCAAAAAGAGGCAGCGAGTTGTTCCCGGACACCGGGGAGAACCAGCGACAGGATGAGAGCGGGAGGAAGACAGTGACAAGAAGGGTGCGCAGTTTTGCAGGTATTGCAGTCGTAAGTATGTTGACTATTGTATGTTCAACGCCTGGATTTTGTTGGTATTATTATGCAGATGATGATGGCAGGGTTTGGGAAGAGGCTGCGACGGAGGGAGAGATGCTTCCCGTAGGAACTGTCGTTTCCACTTTACCGGCTGGCGCGCGGTCGATTATTATCGAACGAACGCAATATTTTGTTTCAGGAGAAAACTGGTTTTTGCCGATCATTAACGAAGAGGGCGTGAAATACCAGGTCATTTTCGCTCCAGAGTAAGCGTCGCCGCAACCGGATATCTCCGTTTGCTTCTGTATTGTCTTTTGATAAATAACTGTTTTGGTTCATCTAGTTCCCATGCGCTGCATGGGAACTCTGCTCGTTCTGTAGATCCATAGCCACCAGCATGGCGTAGTGGCCGTCGCGTTGCAGCAATTCTTCATGACTGCCCTGCTCAACGATTTTGCCGTGGGCCATGACGATGATATGATCAGCCCGCCTGATGGTTGACAGTCGGTGGGCGATGACCAGCGAGGTCCTCCCTTTGAAGCTGTCAGCTATGGCCTGTTCAAGGATGTTTTCGGATTCGGTGTCGATGGCGGCAGTAGCTTCATCGAGGACCAGAATAGCCGGATTGCGGCAGAGAACCCTGGCAAAAGAAAGCAGCTGCTTTTCACCGGTTGACAGCTCCAGTCCTCCTTCTCCGATAACAGTATCCAGGCCTGATGGCAGTTTGTCGACAAAACGGTTCATGCCAGTCTGATCGAGAATCGCCTGGGTTTTTTCTCGTGAAAAGCCGGTATCCATAACGATATTGGCAAAGAGGGTATCCTGTAGAATAAAAACATCCTGCAGGATGACGCCAATGACAGTGCGCAGCTTGTGCAGCTCGAGTGAGGCGATATCAGTGTCATCGATACAGATGGTTCCCGTCTGGGGATCGTAAAACCGCAGCAGCAGATTAACGAGCGTCGTTTTTCCCGAGCCGGTCGTGCCGACCAGGGCCACGGTCTGGCCCGGATATAGGGTAAGAGAGATGTCGTGCAGGATAGGGTTGTCCGGCTGATAGCCGAAATGAATATTCTTGAACTCGAGCTTGCCCTCTATCTTTTGTAACTGTATCGGGTGTTCCCGTTGGCTAATCGCACTTTTTGTATCAAGCAGCTGAAATATTCGTTCAGCGGAGGCCATCGCCGACTGAACCACGGAGTATTTCTGGGCGAGCTCTCGCAACGGTTGAAAAAACAGCCGCATATAGGAGATAAAGGCCACGAGCTCACCAAGGGTCAGCCGTTTCTGCACGACTTCACCGCCGCCGTACCAGAGGATCAGGGCTATGGCCGCAGAACTCATGAATTCGGTAAGCGGCATAAAGGTACCGAAAAGTTTGATCTGGCTCAGCGTTCTCTGTAAAAAGCCGTCGCTCAATTCCTCAAAGGTTTGTCTGTTTGATCCCTGCCTGCCAAAAAGCTGAATAATAGACATTCCGGCGAGATTTTCGGCCAGAAAACTGTTGAGCCTGGCCAGCTGGACGCGTATCGCCCGGAACTGTTCCCTGGCCAGACGGGCAAAGAAAATGGTGATAATGAGCGCCAGCGGGATAAAAATAGTCATCATTCCGGCCAACCGCGGGTTCATCCAGAACAGCAGAACGAGAATCCCGGCCAACTTCAAGAGATCATTAAACAGCGTGACGATGACCGAGGTGAACATCTCGTTCATATTCTGGATATCGTTAGTCAGACGGGTGACCAGTCTGCCTGTTGGGTTGCTGTTAAAAAAAGGCAGATCGAGGTGCAGAAGATGATAAAAGAGACGCTGACGAACAGTGTGCATAACCGACTGCCCGACCCATTCGAGGGCAAGCACCTGGCAGAAAGAGGCAAAAAATATGGTGAATATAAGAACCGCATAGATGACCGCGGTTTGAGTAAGCCCGGCGAAGCGTTCCTCCACTGGGAGTGTTGTCGCCGTTATAGAGTTGTCGATTGCCGTCTGGACCAGGTGGGGGAGGGTAAGGGTGGCCCAGGTGATGAGAATGGAGATGACCACGGCAAACGACAGTCCAAGCCAATACGGAGCAGAAAACTGTAATATTTTGCGCCAGAGATGGAAGTCGCTCAGGGATCCTTGCTGCCCCTTTTCGCTGTAGCCGTAGTTCATCATGGCAGTGTCGGCTCCTTTATTGCGTCCTGGGTCATCTGCTTGGTATACATTGACTGATAAAGAGAGTTTTCCAGCAACAAATGTTCATGATTGCCTTCGCTTTCCACTGCACCGTCGGCCAAAATAATAATTCTATCGGTCATCGACAGCAATTTGATGCGGTTGGAAACGATCAGGACGGTTTTTCCGGCAAAATGGCGTTTGAGACCGGCAAAAACCTCGTGCTCGGTGGCGACATCAACCGCCGATAACCCATCGTCAATAATCAGAACTGGCCTGTCGCAGAGCAGAGCCCTGGCCAACGCCAGTCTTTGCCGCTGTCCTCCGGAAAGTTTGACGCCCCGCTCGCCGGTCAAGGTGTCGTAGCCGTCTTTCAAGCCAAGAATGTCATCGTGGATTGCAGCATTGGTTGCTGCCTGGATGACTTCCTCGCGAGTGGCATCTGCTCGTCCCAGGGCAATATTTGCCGCGATGGTATCGGAAAAAAGAATCGGTTCCTGGCCGACATATCCAATATGGGCCCGGATATATTGCAGGGGAAGCTGGTTGACATCCGTGCCCCCGAAAAAGAGTTGCCCATCAGCAACCGGATAAAGCCGGGCCAGAATTTTACAAAGAGTGGACTTGCCTGAACCGGTCCGCCCTGTTACCCCATGAATTCCCGGCCCGAATGTAAGAGTAAGATTTTCAAGGGCAGGGGCAGTTGAGGAAGAATAGTGAAAATTCAGGTTTTCCAGTTTGAAGCCGGGTCGTTTGAGCGGAGCCGGTTGTACAGGTAGAACCGGATCCGGAAGGGTTGCCTGGCTGGTGACCAGATCGTGGATGCGGCCAAGAGAAGTCAGACCGCGCTGCACCAGATTCGCCACCCAGCCGATAGCCATCATCGGCCAGATCAGCATATAGAGATAGGTAATAAAGGCGACAAAATCGCCCAGGGTGATGGTGGTTTTTATCACCAGGCTGCCGCCGAAATAGAGCACCATCAGCATGCCGAGACTGCCGATCAGGGTGGCCAGAGGACTGATTAAACCCTGGATGGCGGCAACCCGCAGGTTACTGCGCAGATATTGTCTGCCAAGTTTGCCGAACCGATCCGTCTGGAAATCTTCCATGGTATAGGCTTTAATTAAACCTATGGAGATAAGCGTTGAACGGGAAAATTCGGTCATGGAGGAGAACTGCTCCTGCACGGCAGCAAAGCGTTTATGCAGTTTGCCGGAGAGGATGCGGGTGGTGACAGCCAGGATCGGCAGCGGCAGCAGGGCCAGCAGGGTGAGCATGGGATGGATCGCTATCATGAAACCGATCGCCGCAACGGACAGGACCAGGGCGTCGACTGCGGCAACCATACCCATACCGCAGGCCATCTGGACGGCGCCAAGATCATTGCTGGAATGGGCCATCAGATCGCCGGTGGTGTATTTTTCAAAAAACGGGGCATCCATCTTTAAAATATGGGAAAAGATCCGGTTGCGGATGCCACGCTCAAGGAGGCGGGAAAAGCCGATGATCAGATAACGCCAGACAAAGCGTAGAGCGACGACCATTGCGGCAACAACCAGGATCATCCCGGCCAGACGAAGGAGTCCCGATGGCGTGATGGTCATGGTCGACAGGCCGTCGACGCCGCGTTTAATAAACCGAGGTATAGTCAGCTGCAGCAGGTCGACCAGAATAAGGGCGGTAAAACCTGCGGCCAGGCGTAAGCGGTGTGCACGGAAGGTGGGAACAAGCAATTCACGAAGTTGTGAGAACGGCACTCGTCTGGATTCGGGCTTTTCATATGTGGTGGAGGTGTTCTTGCTCAACGATTCTGCCTGTTTGCTGTTTGCTGCTGGTGTAAAAAATCCCGCAAAGCTTTTTGGCGGGATCAGGAGAGTACACAAAGTATAAACTCCGACAAACACTAATGACCGATTGCGTGAATGTCACTCTAAAACAGGTCGCGAGAGGTAACTATTAAGGAGTGATAGAAGTAAAGTATTACCTACTGCTTGCAAATATTTAATCCGGTCGATATAATTGCTCTTTTTTTGGATTCCAACGATCGGGTTCCCATGTGGCACATGGGAACCCGTGAGAACCAGTGGTTTTTTGTATTCTAACTATCGAGGTATTAAAAGAGAAAAATATGCTGATGACATTTCTGACTTATTGTGGTGTTGGTGCCATCGCCGGAATTCTTGCCGGTTTACTCGGCATTGGCGGAGGGCTGGTGATTGTTCCCCTGCTGGTCTACGTTTTTGCTCTGAACCAGATCCCCAATGAACTGACCATGCATCTGGCTTTGGCCACTTCCATGGCGAGCATCATGTTCACCTCGGTTTCCAGCTTTATGGCCCATCATAAACGTGGGGCGGTGCGCTGGGATGTGGTAAAAAAAATCGTCTTTGGGATTCTTACCGGTACCTTTCTCGGTTCCTGTTTTGCCTCGGCAATGTCGACTAATTTTCTCAAAATCTTTTTTGTTATCTTTCTCTATTTTGTGGCAACCCAGCTCTTAATCAACAAAAAGCCGAAAGGCGGACGTGACCTGCCGGGCAAGGCGGGGATGTTTGCGGTAGGCAATGGTATTGGGGTGGTGTCCAGTCTGGTTGGTATTGGCGGCGGGACCCTGTCGGTGCCGTTCATGCTCTGGTGCAATATCAAGGTCCACCATGCCATCGGTACTTCGGCTGCGATCGGCCTGCCAATAGCAGTTGCCGGAACTGTCGGCTATATTTTCAATGGCTGGAATGTGGCCGGGTTGCCGCCGTATTCGTTGGGCTATGTTTATCTGCCTGCTTTATTGGGCATTGCCGGGGTGAGTGTGCTGACAGCTCCTCTGGGCGTTAAGCTGGCGCACAGTTTGCCGGTGGGCCCTTTGAAGCGGATTTTTTCTCTGTTGCTCTATGTTGTGGCGACTAAGATGTTGCTGGGGATTCTGTAGAATTCGTGTTTGTGCGCAGCAGATAGGCGTCAAGCTCGGCAAGCAAACCGGTACGTTGTGCTTCCTCAATAAAAGAGGCTCTGAAGCTATTACGCGCGAGCTGCGCCAGTAAATTTTTATCATTGCCGAGAATATCACTGACCGCTGTATAATTTTCATTGATATAGCCGCCAAAATAAGCAGGATCGTCGGAGTTGATGGTTACATTCATCCCGGCCTGCAGCATCTGCGGCAGGGGATGCTGCTGCATAGCAGCAACGACACAGAGCTTGGTGTTCGATAAGGGACAGACAGTTAAGGGCATTTGTTCATCAACCAGCCGTCTGATTAAGGCTGGATCCTGCATTGACGCGTTGCCATGGTCGATTCGGTCCACTTTGAGAAGATCGAGCGCTTCATAGACATATTCAGGTGGCCCTTCTTCTCCGGCATGGGCAACGAGCCGAAAACCTTCCTGTCGCGCCCGTGCAAAAACCTGGTGGAATTTTGCCGGTGGATTGTCTTTTTCCGAAGAATCCAACCCCACCCCGATGATCTTGTCTTTATGGGCAAGAGCCGTCTCAAGGGTGGCCAGGGCATCGTCTTCATCCAGGTGACGCAGAAAGCACATGATCAAACCAAAACTTATGTCGAATTGTTGTTGGCCTTGTACAAGTGCACCATAAATGCCGTTTACGGCGGTTGCAAAAGTAATCCCTCTTGCCACATGGCCTTGAGGATCAAAAAATATTTCGACATGACGAACTGACTGTTCCTTGATTTTCTGCAGGTACGCCCAGGTCAGATCGAAAAAATCCTGTTGCGTGCGCAGCACGTCCATGCCCTGATAATAAATATCCAGAAAATCCTGCAGCCGGCTGAACTGGTACGCTGCCCGCAAAGCCGCAATGTTTTTATAGGGCAGAGTAATACCATTGCGCTCGGCCAGCTGAAACATCAACTCCGGTTCCAGCGTCCCCTCAATATGCAGATGTAACTCCGCTTTAGGTAAACCGGCAATAAAGGATTTCGTCATTTTGTAGGTATTTTATTATGTGCTTATGTTTCCCATACGAAGTAAACGGTTCCCATGCAGCGCATGTGAACCAGCGGCAACCTGCGGAATTAGGGATGGCTAAGTAAAAAGCTCCATATGCGAGGCGCAAGATTTTTCTATCATTTCGGCGTACTTGGGTACGTCGTAATGATAGAAAAATTGTACCCCAAGGGCACTTCCTATGGGCACACAACGAAGCAGATGGAGAATTTTTACGACGCCATCTTATTTGGGGATGCTGCCTTCAACACCCTCGACATACCAGTTCAGACTCAGCAGTTCCTTGTCGGAGACCACTTCGCCGGCCTTAACAACCAGTTTGCCATTCTGGTCCTTGATAGGACCCTGGAACGGATGCAATTTCCCCTCGATGATTGACTGCTTTACCTCGTCCGCGAGTTTTTGCACATCAGCCGGGACAGCATCACCATAAGGGGCCATTTCGACCATACCCTGCTTGAGACCGTACCAGGAATCAGTGGATTTCCAGGTGCCGTCCATCACTGCTTTAACCTTTTCGATGTAATAGTAGTTCCAGTCATCGATAATGGCGGTGAGCTGCGCCTTAGGGGCGTAGGATTTCATATCAGAGGCCTGGCCGAATCCATAAACGCCGCGACTTTCAGCAACCTGTAGTGGTGCCGGAGAGTCGGTATGCTGGGTGATAATATCTGCTCCCTGGTCAATAAGGGTTTTCGCGGCGTCGCCTTCTTTACCCGGATCAAACCAGGAGTTCACCCAGACAACCTTGACAACTGCCTTTGGATTTACCTTGCGCAGCGCTAAAGTAAACGCATCGATACCGCGAATAACCTCCGGGATGGGAAAAGAAGCAATATATCCAACCACGTTGGATTTGGTCATCTTCCCGGCAATCGTCCCGAGTATAGTCCGCCCTTCATAAAATCTTGCACAATAGGTACTGACGTTTTTCGCCCGTTTATATCCCGTTGCATGTTCGAACTTCACCTTTGGGAAACTCTTTGCCACTTTAAGGGTTGGGTTCATGAAGCCAAAGGAAGTTGTAAAAATAATATCATTGCCTGATGCCGCAAGTTGACGAATAACGCGTTCTGCATCTGCTCCTTCCGGGACACTCTCCACATAGGAGGTCTTGACCTTATCGCCAAATGCTTTTTCAACGGCTAAACGGCCTTGATCGTGCTGATAACTATAGCCATGATCGCCAATCGGGCCAACATAAACAAAAGCTACTTTCGTTACCGCTGCAGCATTGCTGGCCACCGCAACACCTGCGGCCAGAATTAATGACAATAATGTCTTCTTCAGCATGTTTTCTCTCCTTTTTTGAATTGATTGAGAATGATGACAACTTCGTAAGAACCTAAGGTTTGCGATGGTTAAGTAAAAAGCTTCATATTCGAGGCGTGCGAATTCCACTATTATTACGGCGTACTAGAGTACGTCGTAATAATAGTGGAATTCGCAATAACGAAGAAGATGAAGAGTTTTTACGACACCATCAAAATTATCGACTTGGATGAAACGCCTTGCCCAAGCTGGCCGGGGCATTTAATTTAATCTTAGATACGTCTCTTGAGATAATCACCAGGACAAAAATAGTTGCCAGATACGGCAGCATCGACATGACCTGGGAAGGTATGCCAATTCCCAGTGCCTGGGCATGTAATTGCAAAATTGAAATACCACCGAACAGGTAGGCGCCAAGGAGAACACGAACGGTCCGCCAACAGGCAAACACCACCAGAGCCAGAGCAATCCAGCCTCGACCGGCAGTCATCTGCTCTACCCACATGGGCGAATAGGCCAGCGACAGATAGGCACCACTCAGTCCGGCCATGGCCCCACCAAACAAAATTGCCATAAATCTAATCTTAACCACCGAATAGCCCATGGCATGAGCAGCATCATGGGAATCTCCAACCGCACGCAGGATAAGACCCGCTCGAGTTTTAGTCAGAAAATAATGGATGGCAACGACCATGGCGATTGATAAATATACCAAAAAATCCTGTTGAAACAACAAGGGACCGATAACCGGGATTAACGAGAGTACAGGGATGGAAAGCTTTGGTAATCCTTCATAGGCAATGCCGATCATACTTTGCCCGACCAGGGCGCTTAAACCAATACCGAAGATGGTCAATGCCAGGCCGGTTGGCACCTGGCTGGCATGAAATTTAAGCACAAGTAATGCAAAAAGTGACGCCATGAATGCCCCGGCCAGAACACCGGCCAGGATCGCAATCGTTGCGTTGCCGGAATAATATTCCGCCACAAAACCAATTATAGCGCCCATCACCATCATGCCTTCAACACCCAGGTTCAAAACCCCGGATTTTTCCGTAACCATCTCGCCAAGGGCGGCAAAGAGTAGCGGGGTTGCCGCAGTGATAATGGTCAACATTGCTGGAATAAATATATCCATCAGCTTTTCTCCAAAGCCAGCGAGGGCTTACTGAAACGAATACGGTAGTGAATCAGGACATCGCTGGCCAGCAGGAAGAACAGCAGCAATCCTTGAAACACGCCGGTTACAGCCACCGGTAAATTTAACTCGATCTGGGCGGTCTCGCCGCCAAGATAGGTTAATGCCAGCAATAACCCGGCAAACAGCGCACCCAGCGGGTGCAGGCGGCCGACATAGGCGACGATTATTGCGGTAAACCCGTAGCCGGGGGAAATATTGGGCAGTAGCTGACCGATAGGGCCGGCAACCTCGATGGTTCCCGCTAAACCAGCTATGCCACCGCCCAGCAGAAGAGTCGTCCAGACGATTTTCGAGGTACTGAATCCTGCATGTTCGCACGCTGCAGGCGCTGATCCGGCAATTTTAATCTGATACCCGACCAGTGTTTTGGCCAGGATGATCCAGCCCAGGGCCACAACCAGAAGAGCAATAATAAAGCCGATATGCAGCCGTGTCCCTTCAAACAGCACCGGCAGCAGAGCCGAATCGCTGAACTGCCTGGATTCGGGGAAATTGAAACCCTCCGGATCTTTTAAAGGGCCATGCATCAGCATGTTCAGCAACAAACCAGCTACATAACTCAACATCAGGCTGGTCAGAATTTCATTGGCGTTAAACCGAACCCGTAAAAAGGCGACGATGGCCGCCCAGACCATGCCGCCCAGTATCCCGGCAAGCAGCATTAGCGGGATGATATAAAAGCCTTCCTGGTTATAAAAATAGAGCGCCACGACTCCACCGCACAGGCCACCCATGGTCAATTGACCTTCAGCACCGATATTCCATACGCCGGCCTTGAACCCAAGCGATAAGGCCACCCCGATGAGAATCAGTGGTGTCGCTTTAACCCCTAATTCCGCCAAGCCGTAAATGGACGACAGCGGTGCAACAAAAAAAGCATGCAGTGCGGCAAGAGGGGAGACCCGCATAATGATAAACAGGATGACCCCGGCCAAAAGAGACAGGAGCAGGGCTAAGACCGGCGATAAATAGACCATCAACCTGGACGGTATCTGTCGTTTAACTAACCGAGGCCACATCGGCTGCTCCTTCTTCCAATGAGACACCAGCCATAAGCAGGCCGACTTTTTCAACCGTCATCTCTACCGTTGGATAAAAAAGCGATAATCGACCGCCGCAAATCGCCCCGATTCTATCGGACATTTCCATCAACTCATCCAGATCCTGCGAAATAACCAACACTGCAGCGCCCTGAGTTGCCAATTGCCGCAAGGATCTATGGATTGTCTGGGCGGCACCGGCATCAACACCCCAGGTAGGCTGGCAAACGATGAGGATCTCAGGGTGCTGGCTCAACTCTCTGCCTATAATAAATTTCTGTAAATTGCCGCCGGATAAACTCTCTGCCGGCACACTGGAACCAGGAGTCTTGACAGAGAAATCTGTTATAACCTTCTGCGCAAAAATTCGTGTTTTTGGATAATTAATAATCCCTCTGGCAAGCAGGCCCATCCTGTAAAATCCCGTCATAAAGGCATTGTCGACCAAATCCATATCCGGGATTGCCCCGTGGCCCAGTCTTTTTTCCGGCACGCTGGCAAGCCCGGCCCGGCGGCGAGGGTTGGGGCCAAGTTTGCCGGAAGGCTGGTTGTCGATAAGAATACTCGAGGCTTCCGGGCAGCACCTTTCACCGTTAAGCGCTTTAAGCAATTCGTCCTGTCCATTCCCGGCAACTCCGGCGATGCCGACGATTTCGCCGGCTCGAACTTCAAGGTTTATATTGGATAAAGATATGGAGGTGCTGTCCTTTGCCGGCAGGTTCAGTCTGTTAACCTGCAATCGTATGGCGCCGGTGGCAGGTGTATGCTGCCGGTCGTTTTTTTCGAGTTCATCGCCCATCATCATCATGGCCAGCGATGAGGTGCTCTCGTCATCAACATTGACGATGCCGATTCGTTTGCCAAGACGGAGGATAGTTGCCTGGTGACAAAGTACTTTTATTTCATCGAGTTTATGACTGATATAGAGAATCCCCAGCCCTTCTTCCGCCAGCCGGTTCAGGGTCAGAAAGAGTTTTTTGACTTCCTGGGGCGTCAAGACCGAGGTCGGTTCATCCATCACCAGCAATCGAGGTTCCTGCAGCAGGCAGCGGACTATCTCAATACGTTGCCGCTCGCCGACTGAGAGGGTATACACATGCCGATTGGGATCAAGAGGGAGGCCATATCGCTTGGATACTTCAGTGATTTCGTTGGCCAGTTTTCGCAGATCAACGGCCTTATTCATGCCAAGAGAAATGTTTTCCACCACGGAGAGCGAATCAAACAGTGAAAAATGCTGAAAGACCATGGCTATACCCAGCTCGCGGGCACGGGCCGGGGTTTCGATTTCCACCTGCCGGCCGTTGAATAAAATGGTGCCGGCGTCCGGTTTGAGGATGCCATAGATCATTTTTACCAGGGTTGATTTTCCCGCGCCGTTCTCACCCAGTAATGCATGTATTTCACCGGGTTGTATCTTTAAATCAACTGAGTCGTTGGCCAGCACCCCGGGAAATGCCTTGGTCATGCCCTGCAATTCAATTAAATATGGATAATCGTTTTTCATTGATCCGTGCTTTTTAGAGCTCAGTAAGGGAAGGGGAATGTTGTACTATCTTTTTTAACATGGGTGGTTCGCATGTGTTCTCAGGCAAAACACTACTTCATTTTTTTTGTTTACAGTATTCTTTTGGTAGATGGCGTCGTAAAAAGTACCCAAAGGGCATAGCAATCCGATCTCCTTCGTTGTAGGTCTTGGGCAGCTTCTCGACATACTACATGTATAGTCGAGAAGCTGCCCAAAACACTACGCCTTGTACCCCAAGGGCACTTCCTTTGGGCGTATATTAAACTTTTTCCATAGCCATCGGGGTGCTTCTAATAGACTTTTTACGAGTTCATCTTGGTTATTTCTTTGCCAAAAAAAGTAGAGCCTCCAGAACACCTCCGCTGATGCAGCGTGCCTTGTCCGAAATGGTGTAACAGTTTTCAACCTCATCGATACGTGGATCAATATCGCCGATTTTTAAGCCCTTTGCTACTTTGCTCTGCTTGCGAATCATTCCACGAATCAGGCCTGTTATTGGCGCAAATATTTCTGTAGTGCCGATAGCTGCTACCGGCTCGCCTTTTCTCACTTTGCTGCCGATATCCTGTAATACCTTGATTATTCCGGCATCAGGGGCATAAAGAACCCGCTCTGTCGTGTACCCGCCGATCATTCCGGGGATGCCACTATTGGCAAGGGGACATCCGCTGTAAAGTATTCTGCCCAAACGATGCCCCCGTGCTGTTTCGATAACTGCGTGGACATCTTTACCGCCGCAAAAACCAGGACCGAGAGCAATAGTAATGGGTGCCATATTTATGGTGGTACCGCAATTTTTTTTTGCCAGGATTGCGTCGACAAGGGCAATCGGCTGCACTTGAGGCAGGCAATCGGCTGCAGCGTCGACCAGGAGGGGAACTCTGCCTTTGGTCCAGCTGGCGCCACACTCTTCTATGGTTGCAACCTGTTCTGCCGTTACACCTTCTACGGTCTGGCTGCCTTCGTACACCGCTTCCGACATGGCTACCGTGCGGCGGATAGCCGTTGGCTTTGCGGTTTCCAAAACCAGCAGCTTAAAGCCGCAATGGTGGAGTCGGCAAATTATCCCAGTTGCTATGTCCCCGCCGCCACGTATCACAACAACCCCGCTGTCTCTCACTTTTACACCACCTTTGTTGCCCATAAAACGCAACCCTGGAAGAATGTCTGTCCATGCCTTGCCATTTTTACCATAACAGCGCTGAAAAGTACTAAACTTTTAGCCGGGTTGCCGGAAATTGAAACAGGAATGCCAATCTGTATGGCGTAAGACATATGTCGCACATCTTTCCCTTGGGGCAAGCTGATTTTTGTGGTAAGGCTTACGTAAAACATAAGACACAGTCTCAAGAATCACTCTTCCTTTTCCCTCGAAACGTACCTATGCTCAGCAGAATGCTCTTAATTTTGTTTTTCTTGACAGTTTTTTCGCCATTCACAAGTTTTGCTGGTTCGACCAGTCATGCCCAGGCAAAAACCAGTGAAATGCTTTCTACGACACCGGCTCCCAAGCGATTTGTGACGCGAGGCACGAAGATCTTCGATCTTCAGAAAAACACGCCGGTTTTCTTTCGGGCGATCGGCTATTCGCCCTATCTTCCGGGTGAGACCCCCCTGTATGGTGCTCCTCCCGGTGATGACGACCGCTACAAAGAACACCTCGGGCTGATGCAGGATATGGCTGTCAATTACATCCATGTCTTTCCCATGATGATGCCGCCAAAATTCTTTGCAGCCCTTGATAAGGCCGATATGGTCTACGGCCAGGATATCTGGATCTGGGCTTATGAAGAAGATTTCCTGGCGGAAACATTTCTCGAAAAGACCATGGAAGATATACAGGCCGCTATCGATCATGTGTACATAGTTGGACGGCCCGACAGGCTGGTCCTTTTTTCGATAGGCGACGAACTGCAGGCCGATGCCGTAGTCAGAACGGATACCCGCCATCCTGAAGTGCGCAGCTACAAAGGAAAACATCTTACTGTCAGCAACCGGACACCTACGGAAATTGCTCTGGCTCGGCTGATTGACGGGGCTATGGAATACGAATTGAGCCGCTATGGTCGGCGGCATCTCTATTGCCATACCAGCTGGACCCATATCGGCCCCATCACCGACAGGCCGGATCTCGAAGTGCCTCAGGAAAATGCCCTGAATCCCGATCTGGGCGATCTGGTTTGCCTGAACGTCTACACCTATGCAAGAGGAGTGCGTACTTCGCCACCCGGATCCGTTACCGGCACGAGCTATCAGGGATATCTGGAAGAACTGGCAGCGACTACTGACAAACCAATATTTGTGACCCAGGTGGGCTTGTCTACGTCACCCTTTGAGCCAAAATCATGGGTGCCTGGTTTTGGTGGTCATAAGGTGGAGGATGTCCCAAAAGCCTTTACTGCAATCTGGCAGGACATCCGCACCGCCAAGGGAAATGAGAAGTTTTGCGGGATCTCTTTTTTTGAGTTGCAGGACGAGTGGTGGAAGAGCGGCGAGGATCCAACCGATTCAATCCGTCATGAACGGCAGGATCCGGAAGAGTGGTTCGGGCTCTATGAGGTCGGTGCCAAGAACCGATTGGTCGCTAAAGGGAAGATACCGGAGACAATCAGGAAATTGTATAGCATGCCGTAATTCTACAAGCTGGCACTGCTCGCTGTATCCTGCGGTGCATTTTTCCTCGGCAGCTTTACGAATACTTTTTCTTGAGGGTGATAATGGTTATTTCGCCGGGGCAATTAAAGCGCACTGGAATACTCGACGGTCCCAGGCCACGGCTTGTATACCCTTGCATGCTCTGATACTGCCATTCTCCCACCGCTGTATAGCGGGGGGCTCTGCTATTCGTTAAAATGGGTGTCCCGTTCCTCCAGCAGACCTGGCCACCGTGGGTGTGGCCGCAAAGGTAAAGGTTGGCGTTAACCTCTGCGGCGTCTGTAAAGGCCTCGGGTGAGTGGGCCAGAAAAATAGAAAAATCCTCACCAGAGATCCCTTGTGCCGCTTGCTTTGCATCATGGAGTTTGTAGTAATGTGGATCGTCAACCCCCATGATCCAGATCCTGGCATCATCTTTTTCGATAGGCCAGGAATCATTTACCAGCATAATAATTCCAGCCTCTTCACATTGCGGCAGCATTTCGATACAGTCGTGATTGCCAAGTACGCCAAGAATTCCGGATCGAGACCGCACATTCTGCATCAGATTTTTCAACTTTTTGATACATTTCGCACTCTGACCATAGGTTTTCATACGAATATCTCCACCGATACAGCAAAGATCGACCTCTACCTCTTTTATCAATCCGGCTGCCTTTTGTTCCAGGCCTTCCAGGCCATCAAGGTGTAAATCGGCGAGAAACAGCACGCGAAAACCGTCAAATGGTGCGGGTAAATCATTAAAAAAATAGGTTTTTTCAACAATTTTAATATCCAGGGCGTTTTTGGTGCCGCTGGTATATAGGCCGGTCAGCTTAAAAAACCAGGTTAAGAGAATCTGTTCCGAGAGAAAACTGGTCAGATTGAACCATGTCTGCCATTTGGCAAGGGGTTCATGGCAGGCTCGCCATTCACGCATTCGAATTTTTGAGCGAATGACGCGCGGATACTTTTTCGGGAGTGGACGACTGGTAATATGCAGCCACAGACGAGAACTGAAGTGGGCAGTAATGATAAAGAGAAGGAGGATAGCAATGTTCTGCAGTAGATCCAGCGAGAGATACTGGTTGAGAAAGAGCAAAGGCAGGAGGGACTCAAAGATCTGATCGAGGAGAATTACTTCTTCCCCGCTGGCAAGAGTCGACCTGCGTTTGATGAAACTGGAGACAAGGTCTCCGGTCATGGCCAGAAGAGCAGCAATACCGGCAACCGGCCAGGCCACTCCCAGGAAAGAGAAGGCCAGCGCACCACCCGTCACACCCGCAGTAATCCCCCGAATGGTTTTGTGACTGCCGAAGAACGGGTGTCCATCAAACCATAACTTCCCTCCGTCCAGGGCAAGATTGTATCGGTCTCCAAAAATTAAAGTAGCAATTGGTGGAAGACTGTTGACCCAAAAGAGAAAGAGCACCACCCGGCAGATATCGATCATGTACGCTGCTCACTGTATGTATGAGAGGGAGTTCTTAAAAAGTAATTAAAATTTAAAAAAGGTGTGTCATTCCCAACAGGAGTCTTATGCGCCAGAAAAAGAGCAAGCGCATCATTTGTCGGCAAATAAAAAACGTAATATTACCGTTGGAATAACCTTTTTCCGGTACGTTTTACAAGGAATTTTCGGTAAGTTCCTGTCATTCTTTACGCTGTTTGTCGCAAAGAGTTGAAAACAATACGGACTATAGTACTTAATTTGAACTGGATTTACCAGGTATGTAAGCAAAATGTATTTATACAATAATTTTAAGGAGATGAGGATGAAAGTTATAAACATACTGGGGGCCGTGGTACTGACTGTAACTTTAGCGCTGACAGCCTATGCAGAGGAAAATTGTGCAGCAGTCTATGGCCATGGTGCCAATCTTTTTACCCTGGCGACCGGAAGCCCTGGAGAACTCGGCTTGCTTGAAAAATTGGCAAATGAGTTTAATAGTGTTAACGGCACGACGATGTGCTGGATAAAAGCAGGATCAGGAAAATCACTGAAGCTTTTGCAGGAGAAAAAAGTTGACCTCGTGCTCGTGCACGCTCCTGCTGGGGAAAAAAAGGCTATAGCTGAAGGTTGGGCGATGAAGCGGACCCTGATCGGATCCAACGAATTTTATATTGTCGGTCCTAAGGCTGACCCTGCAAGTATCGTCGCTGCCGGGTCAGCAGTTGATGTCTACTCCAGGATTGCTGCACATAAGTCATCATTTCTTTCCCGTGGAGATAATTCGGGCACGCATAAAAAAGAGCTGAGTATCTGGAAACTTGCCGGAATCGTTCCGGAAGGTGCATGGTATGTTATCACCAAAGATTTCATGATGGCGACTCTGCAGAAAGCCAACGACAGCAAAGGGTATTTTATGACAGACTCCTCCACCTGGGTCGCTGCTCAAAAAGACATGCCGGAGCTGAAAATCCTCTTTAAGGGTGATGCTCTGCTGATCAATACCTACCACGGCTTGTGTCAACCGTCAGGTGCAACGAAAGGCCAGCCTGCCGCCTCGAAATTTATCGATTTTATAGGTTCCCCTGAAGGCCAGGCAATAATTGGTAACTACGGCAAAGAAGTGTACGGAAAATCCATGTATGATGACGCAGCATACGCGAAACAATACGTTCACTGAATGCAGTAGCTGCCAGGTATCGTGTGCCTGGAAATGATACCTGGCAGCCACCGGAAAGAATGACGCCTTATACTATAAAGTACATGAGGTGTAGAAAGACAAAGGTGTCGTCAAAGCAGACAACCTATTTTCCCCGAGATAAGGTGTGAGAGGTCGAAATTGCATGAGAGAGGATAAACAATGGAACGTATTCAGATTGTTCGTACGGATATTACCCAGTTGCAAGTCGATGCAATTGTAAATGCTGCAAACAGAGGGCTTTTGGGTGGCGGTGGTGTTGATGGTGCGATACATAGAGCTGCAGGACCGAAATTATTAGATGAGTGTCGAAGTCTGCATGGTTGTTCTACTGGTGAGGCAAAAATAACCGGTGGATATAATCTTCCAGCAAAATTTGTGATTCATACGGTTGGCCCTGTATGGCAGGGTGGCAGCAATAATGAGAGATCTTTGCTGGCATCATGTTATCGACAGAGCTTGCTTTGCGCTATTGGTAATGGGGTCAAAACAATTGCATTTCCGGCAATCAGTTGCGGAGTATATGGTTTCCCCTTACCTGAAGCCTGCACTATTGCCATAAATGAAGTAGGTAAATTCCTCACAGAAAATAGAGAAATTACCACAGTCTTCTTTTCATGTTTTTCACCAGAAGTAGAAAAAGAACTGCAACGTGCATATCGGCATTGGCTGGAAAATACAGGACGTAATGGGGGGTAGTGGAACCTGGTGACCTTCTCTCTATGTTTTTATAGGTCCAAGGCTCATCACCAGAGAGGAATATCGGCCAGACTGATCACCCCGCATAGAACAAAATTTTTCTCGAGCCCGACCACATCTGTGACAATGCCAACAAGGATAACCACAGTTTCTCTGGCCAGAAAACGTACCATCATAACCATACCAATTGCAGCAGAAGAGTTTTTTCTGTGTCAAGCGCGAGGGCTGGGGGTGTTGCACAAAATACCTCGCCGATGAGCCAGGACAACAATCGAAGAAGAGGTGTAAGTACCTCGAGATAAATTGTTTTGTTTGCAACAAAACAAGAAAAATAATCCTGTACGGTACGAAACAATAATTTATACCTGTTCATCCTTGTCTTGGTGTATATTTACCCCGATAAGAGAGACGCGGTTTAAATGAGTCACTATAACAAGAGGTGAAAAGTGAAGAAAATAGTTGTGAAAAATCCCATTGTTGAGCTTGATGGTGATGAGATGACCAGAATTATCTGGAAATTCATCAAGGACCAGTTGATACTTCCGTATCTTGACGTGGATCTGAAATACTATGATCTGTCAATACAGAAGCGGGATGAAACTGACGACCGAATTACCGTTGATGCTGCCAATGCTATCAAGCAGTACGGGGTGGGGGTCAAATGTGCCACCATCACCCCAGATGAGGCAAGGGTTAAGGAGTTTGATCTTAAGCAAATGTGGCGTTCCCCTAATGGGACCATCAGGAACATCATCGGCGGAACGGTATTCCGGCAACCTATTATCTGTGGAAATATACCCAAACTCGTTCCAAGCTGGACAAAACCCATTGTTATCGGTCGACATGCCTTTGGTGATCAATATCGGGCAACGGATTTCCTCGTTCCAGGAGCAGGTAAACTGACCATGAAGTTTGAGCCGGCAGATGGCAGCGCACCTGTAGAATATAAAGTTTTTGATTTTCCCAGCGCCGGCTGTGCCATGGGGATGTACAATCTCGATGACTCGATTCGCGGGTTTGCCAGGTCCTGCATGACTTACGCCTTAGACCTCGGCTGGCCGTTGTATCTGTCGACTAAAAACACCATCCTAAAAATATATGACGGTCGCTTCAAGAATCTCTTCGAGGAAGTCTTTGATGCTGAGTTTGCTGCCAAATTTGCCGAGGCAGGTATCACCTATGAGCATCGTTTAATCGATGACATGGTCGCAGCCGTCATGAAATGGGAGGGCGGATTTGTCTGGGCCTGTAAAAATTACGATGGTGATGTGCAATCGGATACGGTTGCCCAGGGGTACGGTTCCCTTGGCCTTATGACCTCAGTTCTGATGACAGACGATGGTAAAACCGTGGAGTCTGAAGCTGCCCATGGTACTGTCACCCGGCATTACCGGGCGCATCAGCAAGGTAAAGCCACCTCAACCAATCCCATTGCTTCTATCTTTGCCTGGACCAGGGGCATCGCTTATCGGGGAAAATTTGATGGGACCCCGGAGGTGACTCAATTTGCCGAGACTCTTGAACGTGTATGTGTGGAAACGGTTGAATCAGGTTCTATGACTAAAGATCTGGCATTGCTCGTTGGTGCAGAGCAAAACTACCTTACCACCGAGGAGTTTTTGTCGGCTTTAGATGAAAATTTAAAAAAAGTAATGCATTCATAACTCACGCTTCACGCCCCCCGGGATCCGCTGTGAATCGGTCATCCAGGGGGGAGACGTCTCCGCACAAAGAAGCCGTTGTCGGTTGTCAGTAAGAAGGCTGATTGCGGCTTATATCCCTGTTCCTCTGCGTTATTTTAGACAATTTTTTGCCGGCAAAGGTGTTTTGAAAATAATTGGTGAAGCGACTAGACGACCGGTCTATTATGTCTTACAGTTGCAGCCATGAAGAAAGATACCCAAGAAACGCGTCAGCACATTTTAGATACCGGCTATAAACTTATTGTCAGCAAAGGTTTCTCCAGCATGGGGTTGGCAGAAATTCTCCAATCTGCCGGAGTCCCTAAAGGTTCTTTTTATTACTATTTTAAGTCTAAAGAACAATTTGGTGAGGAATTAATCAGGAGTTATTTCAGAGAATATCTTGCTGCTCTTGATACTATTTTAGAACTACGAGCGGGTTCTGCCTACAACCGCCTGATGGAATATTGGCAACGCTGGGTTGCAACGCAATCCGATTCCTGTGTTGACCAAAAGTGTCTGGTTGTCAAGTTAAGTGCTGAAGTGGCGGATCTTTCCGAACCGATGCGTCTTGCTTTGCTGAATGGATCTTCGCTGGTCGTTCAACGAATAGCACAGTGCATCGCAGCAGGTATTGATGATGGCTCAATAGTTGAAGTTGATGCAGGCACGACCGCGGAGCTGCTGTATAACATGTGGCTCGGGGCAACACTGATGAGTAAATTGCAGCGAAATGACAACGGCCTGCAGCAGGCTCTGCAAATAACTACCTCAATTTTGACGAGTAATAGCGTGACATAAAGCGGAGCTATGGGCTTTTCGGGGGGAATTCCCCTGGTTCCCATGTGCTACATGGTTACCAGCCGTGGAACCAACTGCAAAATATACAATTCCAAAAAGGTGAAAATATAATGGAACAAAATAAAAATAGAAATAGTCGTATTGTGCTTGCTTCCCGCCCGAAGGGTGCACCGGTGGCAGACAACTTCCGGATGGAAGAAATTGCCGCACCAGTGCCGGGGGAAGGAGAGGTATTGTTGCGCAGTATCTACCTGTCGCTTGATCCGTATATGCGTGGCCGGATGAGCGATGCGCCATCTTACGCCCCCCCTGTGGAGATCGATGCTGTAATGGTGGGTGGTACTGTTTGTCAAGTTGAAGCCTCCCGCAACCCTGATTTTGCAAAAGGTGAATGGGTTTTGGCCTACAACGGCTGGCAGCTCTATGCCGTGTCGGATGGTTCTGGTCTCACTAAGTTGGGTGAAAATCCGGAAAATCCATCATTTGCCCTGGGTGTTTTGGGAATGCCGGGATTTACAGCGTACATGGGGCTGTTAGACATTGGCCAACCAAAGTCAGGTGATACCCTGGTGGTCGCTGCTGCGACTGGTCCGGTTGGGGCTACTGTAGGACAGATCGGCAAGTTAAAGGGTTGCCGTGTGGTCGGTGTTGCCGGGGGGCCTGAAAAATGTAGGTATGCCAAAGAGACTCTTGGTTTTGATGAGTGTCTCGATCACAAAGATGCCGATTTCGCCGAGAAGCTGAAATTAGCCTGCCCCGATGGAATTGACATCTATTACGAGAGTGTTGGTGGAAAAGTGTTTGATGGGGTCCTCCCATTGCTGAATGTTGGTGCAAGAATTCCAGTCTGCGGCCTTGTCTCAAGGTATAACGCGACCAAACTACCAGATGGTCCTGATCGTTTATCGGTTCTCATGGGCACAATTTTAGTCAAGCGCATTAAGGTGCAGGGTTTTATCATTTTTGACGATTATGGTCATCGCTATGATGAATTTGCCCGGAATATGGCAGAAATGCTGGCAACCGGGAAAATACATTACCGGGAGCAGATAGTTGCAGGCTTAGAGAATGCGCCGCAAGCATTTATAGGTATGCTCGAAGGCCAAAATTTTGGAAAACTGGTCGTCAAAGTGAATAACGAGCTGTAAAAAGCTAGAAATATATGGTGAAATGATGAAAATTTTAATGGTTCTTACCTCACATGACAAACTTGGTGATACCGGTCTAAAAACCGGTTTCTGGTTGGAGGAATTTGCTTCCCCGTACTACGTCTTTAAAGACCAGTCCTTTGAAGTTGCTTTAGCCTCCCCACTAGGAGGACAGCCCCCGCTCGATCCTAAAAGTGATGCGCCTGATTCCCAGACGGAGGCTACCGCCCGTTTTCGAAAAGACGAGCAGGCGCAACGGGCTCTTGCCAATACGGTTCGTTTAGATTCGATCAGACCTGACGACTATGATGCCGTTTTTTACCCTGGCGGTCACGGGCCTCTCTGGGATCTGGCTGAAGATACGCACTCTATTTCCCTGATTGAGGCTTTTTATGAGCAAGGCAAACCCCTGGGACTGGTCTGCCATGCCCCCGGAGTTCTGCGCCATGCCCAAAATGCTCAAAAAGAACCTCTGGTTAAAGGGATTAAGGTAACCGGTTTCACTAACACTGAAGAAGAAGCTGTGCAACTGACCAAGGTCGTTCCTTTTTTAGTAGAAGATATGCTCAAGCAGAATGGGGGCATGTATAGCAAAGGTGCAGATTGGGGAAGTTATATTGCAATAGACAAAAACCTGGTAACAGGTCAAAATCCTGCATCTTCAGAAGCTGCTGCCTTACGCATTGTTGAACTTCTCCGCCGTTAACAACACAGTACCATCGCAGAAATAAATAAGGACATTATGGTCACCATAACGTCCTTATAACGTGTAGTTGAAAAAATATATTGAAACATTAACTGACCTTAGGAGGTCTTTAGTATGCTTGATTTTAACTTTGAAAATCCTACACAAATACTTTTTGGTAAAGGAAAAATTGCCGAAATTGGAGGAAAAATCCCCACGAAGAGTCGAGTGCTCATCACCTATGGGGGCGGAAGCGTTAAGAAGAGCGGTACGCTGGACGAAGTACTTGCCGCCCTTAGTGGTCATACAGTATTCGAATTCGGTGGCATAGAACCCAACCCCAGTTACGAAACACTGATGAAAGCAGTGGATATGGTACATGCCAATTCCATTGATTTTCTGCTGGCCGTTGGCGGTGGTTCTGTCATAGATGGCACAAAGTTTATTGCAGCAGCTGCTGTGTTTGAAGGTGAGCCCTGGGACATTCTGGTCAAACACGGGGAGGGAGTCAAGAAGGCGTTACCTTTTGGTTCGGTATTGACACTGCCGGCTACCGGGTCGGAGATGAATAACGGCGCCGTCGTGACACGTAAATCATTGCAGGCGAAACTAGCCTTTTTGAGTAAGTTTGTGTTTCCACGCTTTTCTGTGCTGGATCCTGAAAAAACCTATACGCTTCCGCCTCGACAGATCAGCAATGGTGTGGTTGATGCTTTTGTGCATGTTGTCGAGCAATATTTGACGTATCCTGTGAATGGAAAAGTCCAGGACCGATTCGCTGAAGGTCTGCTGTTGACGTTGATTGAAGAAGGGCCCAAGGCACTTAAAGATCCACAAGATTATGAAGTACGATCCAATCTGATGTGGGTTGCAACGCTGGCTTTAAATGGATTGATCGGGGCTGGAGTGCCACAAGACTGGGCCACTCATATGATCGGCCATGAAATAACTGCCGCGCATGGCCTGGATCATGCCCAGACCCTTGCGGTGGTTCTGCCTCATCTGTTGACTGTGTGTAAAGAGAACAAAAGAGAAAAACTACTCCAATATGCTGAGCGTGTCTGGGGAATCAAGGACGGTGACAGTGACCAGCGCATTGATGCGGCCATCGAACAGACCCGTAATTTCTTTGAACAGATGCAGGTAAAAACCCACTTATCTGATTACGGCATCGGCAAAGACAGTATCCCGCATCTTCTCGAGCAGTTGCAGCTCCATGGCATGACTTCTTTGGGTGAACAAGAAGAAATTACACTGGATGTGAGCCAGAAAATCCTGGAGTGTAGTCTCTAGAGCGCACGACTCTGTTACAGTACCTCATTGGTGTTACACCAATGAGGTACTGCCATTTTCGCTCCCCCCTCTTTATAGGAGGGTTGGTTTTTAATCAACCAGGATTAACCGGGCACACCACCAGACTATCAACTCTTGGTCAAAGAAAAAAGGGCTTTTCATAAGGAGTTCCTGTTCTCTCATCTTTGCCCCTCCAGTCTTTGCACCTTAACGAAAATAGATCCCTCAATTCTCATTGCGCATTCATGTTTTTGGCATTCTCCTTTTTTATGCTATATTTATTATGCACTCACAAGGCAAAAACGTGCAGAGCAAAACCTGGTAGAATTGGAGCCTCCAACAAGACGAGTGAACCCTTTTTTATCGGCTGTGGGTTCTACTGGCCACATCATCAAATAAATAACCGAGATGCTGATAAGTACATTGACTAGCGTACATATTTTGTCCTAAGTCTATGAATGAACTGTTACACAGAACACCTTAATATGAAAGGCAATGTGATGTTGTTCAAGAGTCAAAATACCCCGAATACCAGCATACGCTACAGTCTGGGGCTCTTTTTTGTTATTTTCCTGGTAATCGGCGGTCTTATCGCCCTGGGCATGATCGTGTTTTACCGATCTGAGGTCAGAACTCACTTGAGCAACCTTAAAATTCAGGAGACCTATGGTATTGAACTGCAAAGTCTGTTCATCGAAGACACCCTCGATTCGATCATTGCTGATTTGCTTTTTGTTAGTCAACAAAATGAGCTAAAGGAATACCTCACAAACAAAAAAAGTGACTCTCTTGACAAGATTGCCTTGGAGTATATTGTCGCCGCAAAACAAAAGAAAATTTATGACCAAATACGTTTTATTGATAAGAGTGGCTTAGAAATTGTCAGGGTAAATTACAACCAGGGTTTTCCGGCAAAAGTCGCCAAAGATAAACTCCAGTGGAAACAACACCGCTACTATTTTAAAGACACTTATGCGCTTGAAAAAGGGGCCATCTTTATGTCTCCTTTTGACCTTAATATCGACAACGGAACTATTGAACAGCCATTTAAACCTATGATTCGTTTTGGCACCCCCGTCTTTGACTCATTCAATCAAAAACGAGGAGTTGTCATGATCAACTACCTTGGCAAAACCATCTTTAATAAAATTCTTGAATCGGAATCTGTTTCAGTAGGACAAACCATGCTGCTGAATTCAGATGGGTACTGGTTATTCAGTCCAACTCCAAATCAGGCGTGGGGCTTTATGTTCAATGATAAACAGCAGGTCTTTGGTAATTTGCACCCAGAAATCTGGCAGGAAATTCGGGTAAAAGAAAATGGGCAAATTACTAATGTTGAAGGATTATTTACCTTCAAAACGATTTACCCTTTTAAAAAAGGATCCCCCGTTCGCACTACTGGCTTTAGAAAAACAATATACGAAAATGAGGCTGCAAACCCCCATAATTTATACCGGTGGCACCTTGTCTCCTTGGTTCCTTCAGAGAGTTTAAATTCTTACTCCCAAAAACTGCGGATGAAGTCCCTTGCATTTGGTGCAGGAATATTGCTGTTTGTAGCCGCCGGGTCGTGGATTATTGCCCTTGGTGTGACCAAAAGACACATATACCAGGCCCAACTAAAAGAAATGGCACTTTACGACCCTCTGACAGAGTTGCCCAACCGAAGACTCTTTTTCGACCGGCTCAGCATGATTTTGGAGGTGAGTCGCAGAAATAAACAAATGTTTGGCATAGTTTATATGGACTTGGATGGCTTTAAAAATGTTAACGACTCTCTCGGCCATGAAGCTGGTGACGAATTGCTTTGTAAAATTGCTCAGTTACTGAATGTGACGTTCAGAAAATCAGATACTATTGCCCGTCTTGGAGGAGATGAGTTTGCAATTATTATTGGTGAACTTGACTCCGCAAAAGAGGCGGAGACAGTTGCTGAAAAGTTATTAAGCACTCTTGCTAAGTCCAATCAATTCACAGCAGGTAATGTGAATGTGGGCGCAAGTATAGGTATTTCTTTGTTTCCGGTCGACAGTGATGAAGCAGAAGAACTGGTGCGACTCGCAGACAAATCCATGTATATATCTAAACGCAAAGGGAAAAATACATATACATTGAGTTGTTCGGACACCAACATAATTCAGTAAAAATCGCCGAACACTAGCATACCGTGCACCTGTAACCCGAAGCGTATTTCTCGGGCGGATAGAAAGCCGTAGTTTCTGTTACAGCGTTTCTGTTACAGCAGTAGGTAGCTTCAAGTCGGGCAAATGATGTTATATGTTTTGCTGACAGAGCAAGCGTCGCCTATCCGCCTGTTTTTCCTCTTTCATTTCATGACGCATTGTTGAGTATTTTAAATTACCATATGGAGTAAGGTGTCACATCTTTGCATCAAACATGTAACATTCGAGCCTGGCATACTATAGCGTAACAGCCTTAACAGGCAGTGCCTTCATAACGGTCTTTCACGGTGAATAAAGCTGTTATGTTTAACACTTTGTGGTGGTTGTAAAAATACGCGAGAATTCTTCCTATACATTCACAATTCCTTAAATTACTTTCCGGTAAAATTTCTTTAATGGCTCAATTCTGTATCAGAATTTGCTGCTACAATGGGGGGATATCGTGAAAGATGTTGCTGCATTAAATACTAGAACAGTTTTTCTCTGTAGGTATTAGGTGATGAAACGTGGGCGACGAGTGGCAGATGTCTTTTCAGAAGACGATGACTATTATGTTTTAACCAGTCTGCTGCGAGACGGCACCGAAATGTTTAATCTTTTGCTTTAGGTACATTGTTTGATGTCCAGTCACTCTCATCTTCTGATGCAGACACCAGCAGAGACTCTTACTTTTGCTACGAGGTGTGTGCACGGAGGTCTACCCTACGCTGCAACCAACACAGCAGTGTTGACGGCACCATTGGCAGGAGGCATTGGCATGTGGACAACGGCAGCCAGGCTAGTTAGGAGTTAGTAGGATATTAAAATAATGGAGGGAATATGAACAAACCACTGACAGGAAAGGTTGCCATAGTAACAGGTGGATCAAGGGGAATTGGTCGGGCCATCGTCCTTAAGTTATGTAGTTTGGGGGCGGAGGTGATTATCAATTATGCCACTGATAGGAACAGCGCCGATGAACTGGCCAGCACTATTATTGACAAAGGGGATAAGGCAGATGTCGTCAGGGCCGATGTCAGCAAGGTGGAGGAAATTGAAAAATTATTCGAATCCACCATCACCAGATATGGTCGACTTGATATTCTGGTCAACAATGCAGGCGTCGCCACGTATAAAGCTATTGCCGATTTTACCGAGGATGAGTTCGATACACTCATGAAACTAAATATTAAGGGGCTCTTTTTCTGTTGCCGCGAGGCGGCGAGGGTGATGGCCGACAACGGTTGTATCATCAACATCGGTTCTACCGTGACGAGAGTGATGCTGCCCACCTACGGTGGGTATGCAGCAACAAAAGGGGCGGTAGAACAGATTACCAAGGTGCTTGCCAAGGAGCTGGGGCCACGGGCGATTCGAGTGAATACCGTGTCACCGGGGCCGGTTGATACCGAGCTTTTCCGGGCAGGAAAAACCGAGGAACAGATACGCCAGCTTGCAGGCCTTGCCGCCCTGGGCCGGATTGGCACACCTGAGGATATTGCAGGTATGGTTGGTCTGCTTGTTGATACGCAGGCAGGCTGGGTAACCGGGCAGAATATCCTTGTGAATGGTGGATTTGCCGCCTGATGGATTTTTTGATGAACGCAACCCAAAAGGAAAGAACCATGCATAAAATTCTCGGTTTGCTCTTGGTGATCTGGTCCTTCTCCCTTTTAGGCGGCTGTGCCGGAATGATGCGGTCCAGCCTTGATCCTCCGGATGTCAGTCTGCAGACATTCAAGGTGCTGCCGCAAAAGGGTGTCAGCCCAAGATTTGAAATTGGACTGCACATTATTAATCCCAACCGTGAACCCCTCAATTTTACAGGTATTTATTATACTGTCGATATCGAAGGGTATAAAGTCCTGTCAGGAGTTTCCGATAACCTCCCGACTGTCGAGCCCTACGGTGAAGCATATATCTATCTTGAAGCCGGTGTCGATCTGCTGAGTGGCATCAGACTGCTCAGCTCTCTTATGAATGATCCCAGGGAATCCTTCAAATATGGTTTTAAGGCGAAGTTGGATCCGGGTGGGTATATGCCTGATATTATTATCCAGGAAGAGGGTGAATTTGATCTGCGTGGTGGAAAGTAGTTCTTCTCTCTGGACAGCAGAGAAATTTGATCATTCACGGCAATGCGCCCTAGATTTTGATTTCGTCGAGGGAAGAATCCGTTTCAGCCGCTCGCTCATTTAAAAAAAAAATTGGTCTTTTATAATGATTTTTGGGAAAAAAGGAACTTAAGTACGTCTTTATGCATCGATTAAAAAGAGCAAGTTCTGCCGATTATAAGCCGGCGCTATGGTTTCGAAACGGGCATATCCAGACCATTTTTCCAACACTCTTCCGAAAGGTACGCGGTGTTTGTTACGAACGTGAACGTATCCAGACGCCAGATGATGATTTTTTGGATCTGGACTGGTCTTGCTCTGGGGAGAAGCTTTTAGCTGTAATATCCCACGGATTAGAGGGGGACAGCCAGCGTGCCTATGTAAAGGGAATGGTCAAGGCGCTTAACGAGGAGCATATCGATTGTCTCGCATGGAATTACCGTACTTGCAGTGGCGAGACAAATCGACAGTTACGGATGTACCACAACGGCTGCACAGACGATCTGGACGTGGTAATCCGGCACGCGATAGCAAAAGGATACCAAAATATTGTCCTGATAGGATTTAGTATGGGAGGAAATCTGAGTTTGCTCTATCTGGGACAACAGTCCGAGCAACTTCTTCCTCAACTGAAAGGGGCGGTTGCTTTTTCTGTACCGGTCGATTTAGAGGGTACCGCCATACAGCTATCTTGTCTTTCAAACACGATCTATATGCAACGATTTTTGAGGTTGCTGCATCGAAAGGTCAAGGCAAAAATGGCGTTGTTTCCTGATCAAATCGATGATCGGAGCTACAACCAAATTAAGGATTTTAAAGGCTATGATGACCGGTATACCGCACCGATCCACGGGTTTAGAAGTGCCGAGGATTATTGGGCACAATGCAGTTGCGGTCCGCTTTTGGGACGTATCCGGGTTCCAAGCCTGATTATCAATGCCGAGGACGATCCATTTCTCGGGGCATCGTGTTATCCGTATCATCAGAGAAAAAATCCTTGTATCTATTTGGAAGTCCCGAAATATGGTGGGCATATTGGGTTTATGAACCGTCGTGTCCGCGGTAGATACTGGTCGGAGTCCCGAGCCGTGGATTTTATTCAGGAGCTTTTTAAATCCATTGGTATGCATCCAGAAATAACACAACGAAAAGAGCTATCATGCATATAATCTCATCCAAAGTTGGGAAATTTCAGGGAAAAGACTTGGTGATTGCCAAGGTTCTTAATAAAATCAAGTTAAAAAGAATAGCATTACCTTTGACATCGCAGCGCGTTGGGGCGGGGAAGAGCTGGTCGATAGATTTACTTAGCTCAGTTGTTGCCAGCCGTTACCTTACATAAGAGTATCGAGGAATTGCATGAGCCAACATGAAAAACATCGATCACATCGCATAGGCTGGTTACGTGCGGCAGTGCTCGGTGCAAACGATGGAATTGTTTCAACTGCAAGTCTTATTATTGGTGTTGCGGCTGCCAGTACTGCACGTGAAGGTGTTCTCCTCGCTGGAGTTGCTGGGTTGGTCGCAGGTGCCATGTCTATGGCTGCCGGTGAGTACGTGTCGGTCAGCTCTCAGTCCGATACTGAAAACGCAGATCTGGCACTTGAGCAGAAATCTTTAGAGCAGGATATTGAGTTTGAAAAAGACGAGCTCGCAAAGATATACGAAGCCAGAGGTGTTGAGTCTGTTCTAGCCCGGCAAGTAGCGGAACAGCTTATGGCGCATGATGCTCTTGGCGCGCATGCAAGAGATGAAATAGGTATCTCAGAGTGTGGTAATGCGCAACCCGTTCAAGCCGCACTCTCTTCGGCAGGTACTTTTACCGTTGGCGCGGCACTGCCGTTAGTGGTGGCGTGGGTTGTTCCAGGAATTCAGCTTATTCCTTATGTCGCAGTTTTTTCTCTATTTTTTCTCGCCTTTCTTGGCGGTATTGCCGCGCGTGCAGGTGGTGCGCCGGTTGTTGTCGGCAGTATCAGGGTTGCTTTCTGGGGCGCACTCGCAATGGCATTAACAGCAGGAGTGGGGAGGTTGTTCGGTGTGGTTGCATAATGTGCTGTTTATCAATAGTACCTATGCCTTGAGGTACAGCGAACAAAACCCCGGCCTTTTCAGGGTGCTGAATTCGGGGTTGTCGGTTAGCGCGCCGGTCAGGCTCCGGCGTGAGGCATATCTACAACAGCTAAAGAACAGAAAAAATGGAAAACATAATACGGTCATTCATCGAAGGCCCTTTGCCAAACGTACTGGTTGTTAGTGGGGTCTTTTTTTTGTTCCTCTCTCTTGTCGGAAGGATTGGAGCAAAAAATGCTGTGGATCCTCGCAGGCCACGTTATGTCGGTGTTCTTGGTGTTCTTGGTGTTCTCCTTCTATTGGTCGGTCTGGGTTTACATTTGCTGGGGCTGATACCCGTGGATCCTCAGTCGCCTGTAACCCGTCCGGATAAAACGGAGATAAATAAGAATCACATTGACGATTTAAAGAACAAGATTGTTGAGATTGAGAGACAAATACATGATTTGGAAGAGGCATTAGCCGGCAGTCCCCAATCACCAGGTCCTCTACATGAGTTGCAAGACATAGTAAGAGGGCGGGAAAAGCGTTTTGAGGAAATTGAAAATATGCAGGGAGAGTTAAGAGCTGAAGTTGAACAATTACGTCTGGGTACAAATGGCGATCCAGACGCTGAGCGAAGGATCGAACAATTAGAAGTAGAAACAATCCCGGATCTTGAGGTTGAAAAAAAGGCAGTACAGTTAGAATTGCAGGAATTACGCGATAGGATTCGTAGCGCAGAAGAAAGGGATGAGTTAACAACTGAAATGAATGCGCTCAAGAAGGAAAAGCAGTTTTTGCAGCAAGATATAGATCGGTCTCATAAGGCAAATTAGCCGCCCGCTAGTAGCGGCGGCTGCTTCTTAAACACTTAACACAACACATTAACCAATTAAAGGAGATAATAATGAAACAAGTCATTCTCACCGCACTGTTGTTATTAGCCGTTGCAATCGATGCAGTCGCAGCAGATGGCATGATAAATGTCCAAAGCAACTTGAATGTAAAAGAAACCGCAGATAGAATGGAGACCGTCTTGAATGAGAAAGGAATGACTGTATTCGATCGAATAAAACATTCCGAAAGTGCTGGTAAAGTTGGTATCGAACTGCGGGATACAGAACTTATAATATTCGGAAATCCCAAGGTGGGAAGCCCTCTTATGAAATGTCAGCAAAGTGTTGCTATTGATTTACCCCAAAAAGCATTAATCTGGCAAGATGACAAGGCTCATGTCTGGATATCGTATAACGATCCACGATATTTAGAGAAAAGGCATAGTATTGTCGGTTGCGAGGAAGTCATAACAAAAATACAAAAGGCATTGGCCGGCATAGCAAAATCAGCAGCAACGAAATAAGTCGCTCGGCAGATCGGTAGCGCCTGCAATCCTGCTTGCAGGCGGTACGAAATCATTATTGCCCTGGTGTCAGGTTGCAGACAGAGTGCAGCTGTATCGTGGTCTGGCATTTTTGCTATGGTGACGATTGCGGACCAGGCCGGAAATGAGTGCCATCCTTTGCTTCAGTGTTCCAACAATTGACAATACAGACGGCAATGCGGTTGCGTGAGCGCCATTGTCGACGAGAGTTTCTTTCTGGAAATCATGTGGACTTCCTTGCAGCGCAAAATAAAATTTATTTGAATGAGTGCTAAAATATTTGAATATCGTGTCCAGTATAATCTTGACGGACCGGTTGGATTCTTTATAATGTCGGAATAGTATTGGGTTTTCAGGGTTCCTTTTCATCACACCGATCCGCGTCTTTCCACCGGGAGGCTTTATGAATTATGTCAGTCACGCAACATGCATGATTTGCGCTAAAACATATATGAAAGGTCGGTTTGATTCTATTTGTCCCGACCATGGCAATGAAGGAATACTTGATATCCAATACGATTATGACGCCATACAAAAAGTTTTTTCAAAAGCTGCTCTCGCCGCTTCCACCGACTCCTCAATTTTTAGATACAGACCTCTTCTGCCAATAGAACATGATTCCCCGGTCCCGGCCATGGTGGTGGGCAACAGTCCGCTGCTTCAATTTGCCAGACTTGGCAAAGAGCTTGGCGTGCACCGGCTTTTCATCAAAGACGATGGTCGGCTGCCCACTGCGTCTTTTAAGGACAGGGCCAGCACTATTGCCGTGGTGCGGGCGCAGGAGCAAAAAGCCGAGGTGGTGACAACAGCAAGCACCGGCAACGCCGCCGCCGCTCTCAGCGGAATCTGCGCTTCCGTCGGTCAGAAAAATGTGATTTTTGTGCCGGCCAGTGCGCCGCAGGCAAAACTTGCCCAGCTGCTTATGTTTGGTTCAACCGTCATTTTGGTTGACGGCACCTACGATGATGCCTTTGAGCTCTGCCTGCAGGCAGCACAAGAATATGGCTGGTATAACAGAAATACCGGCTACAATCCGTATATGACCGAGGGCAAGAAAACCTGTGCTCTGGAGATATGTGAGCAACTGTCCTGGCAGGCGCCCGATGCGATTTTTGTCAGTGTCGGCGACGGTTGCATCATCGGCGGCATCCATAAAGGATTGAAAGATCTTCTGGCCCTTGGCTGGATTGATAAAATGCCTCGACTCTATGGTATACAGGCGGAAGGCAGCAGCTATATGGCTCAGGCTTGGCGTTCGGGGGAAGATATTGTGGCCAAGCCGCCCATCGTCGCTGAAACGATTGCCGACAGTATCAGTGCCGGCTTGCCGAGGGACAGAATCAAGGCGCTGCATGCGGTAAAAAATACCAATGGTGCGTATCTTACTGTGAGTGACGAGCAGATCATCCGCGCTATTCCTGATCTCGCCCGGAAAACCGGGGTTTTTGCCGAACCCGCTGGTGCTGCGACCTGGGCTGGATTACAAAAAGCTGCCGACGAAGGTTTGCTGCAACATGCGGAAACGGTGGTGCTGATCAACACCGGCAGCGGCTTAAAAGATATCAAATCCGCCATGGACGCGGTGGGACGGGTCGGTTTGCGATCCTTCAAGGTCGAGCCGACTCTAAAAAGCTTTCAAAAAATTGTTCCCGATCTCAATCTCTAACAGATATCTCAGGAGATATACCAATGATAGACTTAACCATCTCTCCGGAACCGCTGCAAAGAAGCATTGCACTCGCCCGCGAAAGAAAAATAATTATCCCGACCTTAAAGCAGCAGCGGGATCCGTCGCTTATCCCGGAAAAAATTGTCGCCAGGCTGAAAAATGTTGGTTTGTGGGACCTCGATCCCCTCAATCTGTTTCGTATCTCCTGGCATAACGAACCGAAAGACATGGGGGGCGGCTATGGTGATGTCAATTACCTGGAATTACCGGAGAGTCTCACCGGCGTGAAAGCCCGTATCATCGCTGTTGTCGGAAAGTATTTCCCCACCGGTGCCCATAAGGTCGGAGCGGCCTTCGGCTGTTTAGTGCCGCGCCTGGTCACCGGTCAGTTTGATCCGTCACGGCAGAAAGCGGTTTGGCCTTCGACCGGCAACTATTGCCGGGGCGGTGCCTATGATTCGGCTTTGCTTGGTTGTGAATCTATTGCCATCCTGCCCGAAGAGATGAGTCGTGAACGTTTTGAATGGCTTCAGGGTGTAGCAGGGGAGATCATCAAGACGCCGGGCTCTGAGAGTAATGTTAAGGAGATCTTTGATAAATGCTGGGAGTTGCGAAAATCAGGGCAAGACCTGGTCATTTTCAATCAGTTTGACGAGATGGGCAACTATCTCTGGCATCATGAAATTACCGGGCCGGCCCTGCAGAGCGTTATTAAAAAAATTCAGAGAGCTGGTGATAAAGTCAGAGGGCTTATTTCTGCAACCGGCTCCGGCGGCACCATCGCCTCAGGAGATTATCTCAAAAAACAGTACCCGGAGTGTAAAATTGTCGCCTGTGAGGCCCTGCAGTGTTCGACCCTGTTGAATAATGGTTTTGGTGCGCACAGGATTGAAGGGATAGGCGATAAACATATTCCCTGGATTCACAACGCAAAAAACACCGATTTCGTCGTGGCCATGGATGACAATGTGCCGATCAATCTGATTCGTCTCTTTAATGAACCTGCAGGCCGAGAGCTGCTCAAGCAAAAAGGCGTGGATGAAAATATTGTCAATAATCTCGATCTGCTTGGTATTTCCGGAGCGTCAAATATTGCTTCGGCCATTAAGTTTGCCAGGTACAATGAACTGACGGAAAAAGATATCGTCGTCACGGTGCTCACCGACTCGATGGATCTCTATAAAAGCAGGCTCGACGAACTGACTGCCGAGTGTGGCACCTTCACGGCAACTGATGCGGAAGTTGTTTACCGAAGAGATCTGTTAGGACTCGCTATCGACAACATGGAAGAGTTGACCTACTACGGCAAAAAACGGATTCATAATCTGAAGTATTATACCTGGGTAGAGCAGCAGGGTAAGACCTATCAGGAGATCCAGGAGCAGTGGTACAATGAGTCGTACTGGACTTCCATAGTGGATAAAACAGAGGAGATCGACGCTCTGATAGACGAATTTAACAAGAAAACCGGATTGTTGGACAAAATCTAATCTGGAAATGTGGGCTAAAGATACAGTTGGCTGGGAGACGAGGAAAAAATATGCCGGATGAAACACTCCTTTTAAAAAATTGCTTCTGTGTCTGGCCGGGTGGCGATCAGGACCAAAAAGTTTTGGAAAATGCAGATATTCTGATAAAAAACGGGAGGATAGAGTCGCTTGATCACCAACTGTCCGACGAAGAAATCGGCAACTTTACCGGTCGGATCATCGATTGCTCCAGGCATGTTGTGCTGCCCGGGTTCGTCAATACCCATCACCATTTTTATCAGACCCTGACCAGAAACATTCCAGCGGTTCAAAATGCGAAACTCTTTGACTGGCTGGTTCATCTCTATGAGATATGGAAATATATTGATGAAGAAGCGATATACTATTCCTCTCTTCTGGCCATGGGAGAACTGCTGAAAACCGGTTGTACGCTCTCCACCGATCATCACTATCTCTACCCCAAAGCCATCTCCTGCGACATAATGGCCACCCAGTTCAAGGCCGCTGAAACCTTAGGTCTGCGTTTTTCGCCGACCCGGGGGTCGATGTCGCTCAGTAAAAAAGATGGTGGCCTGCCGCCTGATTCGGTGGTCCAGACCGATGATGAAATTCTTGCCGACTCGGAACGGGTCATCAACCGGTTTCATGATGACTCGGAATTATCGATGCGCAAGATTGTCCTTGCCCCCTGCAGTCCTTTTTCCGTTTCCAAAGAGCTTATGCAGCAGACCGTGCGGCTGGCCAGAAAATATAAGGTGGGTCTGCATACCCATCTGGCGGAAACGACCGATGAAAATGATTATTGTCTCCAGTTGTATGGTAAACGGCCTCTGGCGCTGATGGCCGATTGCGATTTTTTAGGAGAAGATGTCTCCTTTGTCCACGGCATTCATTTTAATGACGAGGAGCTGCAGCTCCTGCAGCAGACCGGGACGCATATCGCCCATTGCGCCACCTCGAACATGCGCCTTGGCTCGGGTATCTGCCGGGTGACAGAGATGCGCGAAATTGGCATCAATGTTGGTCTTGGCGTGGATGGGGCAGCTTCCAACGATTCCTCCGATATGCTGGGGGAGGTGAGAAATGCGTTGCTGCTGCAGCGGGTAAAATACGGCGCCTCCTGTATCAACGCCACCGATGTGCTGGGCATGGCGACTAAGAACGGCGCGAAATTATTGCATTTTCCCAAAGTGGGCGAAATACGACCTGGTTTTGCCGCTGATCTGGCCATCTTTGATGTCTATAAAATGGAATATGCCGGAGCGCTGTCTGATCCTGTGGCGGCGCTGGTTTTTTCCGGGTTTAATCATGCAACCGATTATACCGTCGTGGCGGGTAAGGTTGTTGTCGATAAAGGCAGGTTAACTGGATTCGAAGAGGAGAAGATTGCCTCCCAGGCCCGAATGCTCTCAGAGAAAATTATCGCCAAACATGACAAGATGCAATCGCCATTGTAAAAAAAGAGCATCACGATGGCTCAGTAAAAAGAGTGTTGAACATATGGTAACGCAGACATGGTAATAGGTAAATCAGTTGTTCGGACGGACGCAGTCGCCAAGGTGACGGGGCGTGCAGAATACACGGAAGATATGCAGCGGCCGGGAATGTTGGTGGCCAAGTATTTCAGATCGACCATCAGTCATGGGCGGGTGACTGCTATCGATATAACACAGGCTGTGCAGCACGAGGGCGTGGAAGCGGTCTTTACCTTTAAAGACGTGCCGCAAAACCTCTTTGCCACCGCCGGTCATCCTTTTTCCCTTGATCCCCACCATAAAGACATTGAAGACCGCCTGCTGCTGAGCTGCAATATTCGCTGTCTCGGCGACGATATCGCTATTGTCGTTGCCCGTGACGAGCTGACCGCCAAACAGGCACTGAAAAAGATCACCGTCGTCTATGAGGAGTACCCGCCGCTTATCCATCCGCAAGATATCTTGGCTGAGGGCGCCAGGCAGATTCATGAGGGTTCTGCCAATGTGATCGGCGAACATCGCTATACCTGCGGGGAGGTAGAAAAAGGTTTTGCCGAAGCGGACCATATAGTCGAGGGAGAGTTTACCACCGCCATGGTCCAGCATGTCCATCTGGAAAATCATATTGCCCATGCCTATATGGATGATATGGATAGGATTATCATAGTCTCTTCCACCCAGATTCCCCATATTGTTCGCCGAATAGTCAGCGAGGCGCTGTCTTTTTCCCTGAGCCGGATCCGGGTCATCAAACCTTTTATCGGCGGCGGTTTCGGCAATAA
>RCMY010000220.1_pt1 | contig 70532 bp, 59 predicted proteins | sample 2041341 | NCBI WGS metagenome assembly RCMY01 (sample SAMN09708234, study PRJNA481090) | Marine sediment metagenome, whole genome shotgun sequencing project. | reverse complement strand
TCGGAGCTGCAAATTGAGGTTATTGTTCAGGGCTAGTTCGACCGCGCTTCGCAGATCGATTTTTTCTACGTCTTCGGCGTCTGCCGGGCCGGCAATAAAGGGTGCAGGGAAAAGCAGCAGGCCGAAAATAACAAGAATTTTATAACGCATCAGAGGTCCTCTGGTGATGTTGGCCCCGCCAGACAGGCAAAGGTGACCAATTTCGGATATTGCCTATCCGCTAAAAAAGGTTACTAAAGGTTTGATGGCGCCGCAAAACTTCCCAAGGAAATAACAATTTTTATGTACTTGGCTTGGCCATCCTTGAAATGGATTTTCTATCAATGCATGGTTATTTACTATAGCACGCTGAAATCGATGCCGAAATGAATAAAATGTAACGTCTGTGTATAAAAACGACAACTGTTATGGTAAGATCCCCACTTTTCTTATAACACAGCAATAGAGATGGATGGATAAGTAATGGAAGCTCAGGTAGAAGTCAGCAGGTTGCTGGGGCAGATCGCAGGACTGCTTCCCTTTGGTTATGCTTATGGTGCCGGTATGGTCTCGGCCGTGAATCCCTGCGGTTTTGCCATGTTGCCGGTGTACCTCACTCTTTATCTGGGTGCTGAGGACAGCGGATTTCGCCGGAAATCATTTTTCTTCAGGGTGGTAAAGGCATTTTGGATTGCCTTTATGGTGACAGCCGGTTTTGCCTTGTTGTTTGGTGTAGTCGGGGCGATTGTCTCAGCGGGTGGTTCTTTTTTGATGGGCGTAATGCCCTGGCTGGCGGTTGTCGTCGGTGCCGGCCTGATTTTGCTTGGGGGATGGATGCTTTTCGGGCATACGCTGTCATTCCATTTTTTTATCTCTGCTGCAGGAAAAATAGGTGATCCGCGACGAATGTCTGTGCTCGGATTTTTTCTATTCGGCATGGCGTTTGGTGCCATTTCCATGAGCTGCACCCTGCCTATTTTTCTAATGGTAGTCGGTAGTTCTATTGCCGCGGGGGATTTTACTGACGGCCTCTTTCAGTTTGTCAGTTATATTCTTGGCATGGGCAGTGTCATGCTGCTTTTGACTCTGGGGATAACCGTGATCAAAGAAGGTGTCGTCGTTGGAACGCTTCGTCGAATAGTCCCCTATGTGCAGAAAATCTCTGCCCTGCTTCTGCTCGGGGCCGGAGCCTATATTATCTATTACTGGTGGTCGAGCGGGCTGCTTTTTAGATGACACCTCTTCCTGTTATTTCCATCCATGTCGCTTTCCAGCAGAAGTCTGCCAGGTGGTCTTTTGTTTACGGCGGGGACCAATGATCAACTTTGCCGGACTCATGGCTGCGGCTTGTGCTTTTATAATCTGGGGGGTGCTGCCGGTATATTGGAAACTTCTGCAGGAAGTACCGGCCTACGAGATTCTTTGTCACCGAATGACCTGGTCGCTGGTCGTAACTCTTGGGTTGGTGTTGCTTACCGGTAGACGGGCAGTTTTCTGGCAGGCGCTGCAGCAGAGGCAGAATCTCATCACTTTTACGATAACAAGTGTGCTGCTGGCACTCAATTGGTTACTGTATATTTGGGCTGTCAATGCCGGTTTTATTGTCGAGGCCAGCCTTGGTTATTTTATCAACCCGTTACTTAATGTCCTTTTTGGCATGATCTTCTTCCAGGAAAAGATGCGACCGATTCAGTGGTCTGCGCTTTTACTCGCTGTTCTTGGTGTTCTCTATCTTACCTTTTATTACGGCAGGTTTCCCTGGATTGCAATAGGTCTGGCTGTGTGCTTTGCCATCTATGGACTCTTGCATAAAAAGAATTCTCTTGGTGCTCTCGACGCGCTCTGTCTGGAGACAGGGGTTCTTTTTTTACCTGCAGCGGCTGTTCTTGTCGGACTCGCCTGTACCGGCGGTGGATCCTTTGGCAGAATCGATTTTTCTGGGTCGCTGCTTTTGGTCGGTGCCGGATTCATCACTACCGTACCGTTGCTTTTTTTTGGCTATGCCGCCAAGAAAATTCCTCTTTCTACTCTTGGTCTTATGCAGTACCTGGCTCCGTCGATCAATCTTATGCTCGGTGTCTTTGTCTATGGAGAAGAATTTCCGCCGGCGCGAATGGTTGGTTTTGTGTTGATCTGGAGTGCTCTGGCGATCTTTATGGCGGAAAATTTGCTTCGTCACTTTCGCAATAAAAAGAACGTTCTTTCAGCGCTCAGCTGAGTGATTATTCAAAAAAAATTAGTTTTATGGTTAAGATATTTTTCTGCCTGCCGATATATAGAGAAGGGATTTTGTTTCCGCTATATCAGATGATCAGTAGTACCCGGTGGCATGTGTAAAACAAGAAAGATAAACTTGTAGAAATTTTAAACTCAAGATGGATAAGTAAAAAACTTCATGTTCAAGGTGTAAGATTTTTATATCATTCCTGCGTACTGGAGTACGTCGTCGCGATATAAAATTTGTACTCCAAGAGTACTTTCCTCCGGGTGAACAACGACGCAGATGAAGAGTTTTTACGACGCCGTCAAAAAAAAACGACTCCGATGAATGCATATACAGTACAGAAAGGTGATACCATTGCTCTCGTTACCAGACGTTTGGGTTCAGACTGGCAGACGTTGCGTGCGCAGAACCCCGATGCAATTGGCAGATCAAAGGTAAATGGCAATTGGTTTGTTCGGGAGGGGGCCAACGTTGCAGTGGATAAAGGCAGTTTTGCCGCTGCTCTCGATGAGGCGGCTGAAAAAACCAATATTCCACAGCAGACAACAACCATGCAGCCGGATAAACTTACCGAGTATACTGTCCAGCCAGGTGACACTGTCTGGGGACTTGCCGTAAAACAGTTTCATGTCAATCCGCAGGATCTCATCCGCGATAACAACATTACCAATCCGGAACTTCTGGAAATTGGCCAAAAACTCGAGATCAGGCAGCTTGCTCCGCAACCGCCCAGCGAGGTCGTCGCCAGTTGGTATGGAGAGGACTACCATGGAAGGGCCATGGCTAATGGCGATATTTATGATATGTACGCCAATACCATTGCGCATAAAGATTTGCCGCTAGGCACCAGAGTTGAGCTGAAAAACCCCAGGACCGGTCAGACCGCTTCGGCTGTGATAACCGATAGAGGGCCATTTATTGAAGGTCGTGATATCGATCTTTCCTATGGCCTGGCCAGCCAGCTTTCACTCGTTGAGAACGGGGTCGATACACTTGAGATGGAGATACTGTAGCGCAATCCTGCCAAAACAGTTAAGCGGCGGCGTGTTGTCAGTGCGGTTGTCTTGACAGCTTTGTCCTTGTTCAATCAACCTTTGCGCATGGACAGGGCGATCCGTTTTCGTTGTACGTCAATTTCGACGACACGCACTTCGACTTTCTGGCCAATTTTTACCACTTCCCCGGGGTCTTTAATAAACCGGTCGGCGAGCTGACTGATATGGATGAGGCCGTCTTGTTTTATGCCGATATCGGCAAAGGCGCCAAAACGGGTGATATTGGTTATCAGGGCCGGTAAACGCATACCTTCCCGGAGATCCTCCATGGAGTGGATAGTCTCATCGAAGTGGAACTGTTCGAAAGCCTGGCGTGGGTCCCTGCCTGGTTTGGCCAGTTCCTCCATGATATCCGTCAGGGTGGGTAGACCTGTTGACGCGTCAACATATCTTTTCAGGTCAACGGCGTTTCGAACCGTCTCAAGAGCTAATAGGTCTTCCACCGACACGCCGGAGTCCTTGGCCATTTTTCTGACCAGCCCGTAACGTTCGGGATGGACGCCGCTGGCGTCAAGCGGGTTGCTGCCTGTACGCAATCGCAGAAACCCGGCACTCTGCTCAAAGGCCTTGGGGCCGAGTCGAGCTACCTGCAATAATTGCTGCCTGGTCTGAAAGGGCCCGTTGTTGTTCCTGTGCGTTATGATATTGTCGGCAAGAGTCCGGCTAAGCCCTGCGACATAGGTCAGTAATTCGGCACTGGCGCTGTTTAGTTCAACCCCGACATTGTTGACGCAGCTTTCCACCACTTCCTGGAGCGTCTTCTTCAAAGCATTCTGATTGACATCGTGTTGATATTGACCAACGCCGATTGATTTCGGATCGATTTTCACCAGCTCGGCAAGAGGATCCTGCAGCCTTCTCCCGATGGAAACTGACCCGCGCACCGTAATATCATAGTCGGCAAACTCAGTTCGGGCTGCTTCCGAAGCGGAATATATCGAGGCCCCATCTTCGTTCACCAGGGTAATGATAATTAATTTATCCAGACCCAGGGAGCGGACAAATGTCTCTGTCTCGCGCCCGGCAGTACCGTTGCCGATGCAAATGGCAGCTATACGGTATTTGGCCACCAGGTCACATATAACTTTCCCTGCTTCTGCAAGCTTGTTGCCGCCATGGGTTGGAAAGATGGTGGTGTGATCAAGCAGTTTCCCCTGTTCGTCAAGACAGACGAGTTTGGCTCCGGTGCGATACCCAGGATCAAGGGCTAGAACTCGTTTTTCACCAAGGGGTGCAGCCAGGAGAAGTTGTCGAAGATTCTCGGCAAAAACCTGGATCGCCTCAGCATCAGCCCGCGCCTTCAGTTCTTTACCAAGTTCGTTTTCCAGAGACGGTGCGAGGAGTCGCCGATAGCTGTCTTCAATGGCTTCAGCTACTTCTTTTTGCCACCGGCTGGCCTGCAAATGGCGTTTTCTTAGAAGCCGCAGACAGTTTTCTTCGGGTGGTCTGATGGTGAGCTTAAGGATTTTTTCGTTTTCTCCCCGAAACATGGCAAGTACTCTATGGCCGGCAGCCTTGGCCGCCGGTTCCTGCCAGTCAAAATAATCTCTAAACTTTTCACCCAGTTCGATATTTTTTTTGATGACTTTTGCTTCTATAATAGCCTGACTCTGAAAAATGCGGCGCAGTTCGATCCGGGTCGGATGGTCTTCGGCTATATCTTCAGCGATAATGTCCTGTGCGCCGGCAAGAGCTTCTTCCTCGCTGTCGACGCCTTTTTCAGGGTCAAGATAGGTGCTCATATCAAGAGGGTGGCTGTGACCTGCCAAGAGCAATTCTGCTAAGGGAGCGAGCCCTTTTTCCCGGGCGGCAAGCCCGCGGGTTTTTCTTTTCGGGCGGAAGGGGAGATAAATGTCTTCAAGTTCAGGCAGACTTTGCGCTTGCTGTAACTGCTTTGCAAGAGAATCAGTAAACAGCTCGTTTTTGTGCAGGGATTCGAGGATCGCCGTTCGGCGTTTATCTATTTCGATTAATTCTCGATGCTTGTCCTGGATAGCCAGAATGGCCACCTCATCGAGCGAACCAGTAGCCTCTTTTCGATATCTGGCGATGAATGGAACGGTTCCCCCTTCGGCAAAGAGATTGAGCGTTCCGGTAACTTGCGCAGCCGAGATGTTCAATCGGCGGGCGATTATATCAGGATATGTTTGGCCGCTGATCATCTGCGGCGACACTGTGTTACCGCTATGCATTACGCGGCAGTCCGAACAGCCTCGGCGAGTAACAACGCCTGTCTGGTGGCGGCGACATTATGCACTCTGACCATGGCAATATTTTGCGCGGCGCTTAATGCGGCGATGACAGCGGTGGCTAGATCGCGCTCTTTAGCAGCAGGGGTGCCGATTATTGTGCCAAGAAAACGTTTCCGGCTATGGCCGAGGAGCAGAGGAAGATTGAGGCTGGAAAATGTATCAAGATGTTTTATGATCGACAGATTGTGGTGCAGGGTCTTGCCAAAGCCTATACCGGGATCGATAATCAAACGATTTCTGTCAATACCCTTAGCGGTGATCCAGGCAATTCGTTTTTTGAAAAAATCTATTATTTCGGCTACTACATCACTATATACCGGATCGATCTGCATGTCGGACGGCGTTCCCTGCATATGCATGATAATAACCGGGACGCTGCTCTGCCGGACCACCTCGACCATTTCCGGATCTTTACCCAGGGCTGAAATATCATTGATAATATCGGCACCAGCTTGGAGAGCCTCCCTGGCAACGACGGCCTTCGTGGTATCAATGGATATGGTGATACTATGCTTTTGCCGGATCGCTTCAATGATTGGGATGACCCTGCGCAGCTCTTCTTGCGCAGTTACCGGATCGGCAAAGGGGCGGGTCGACTCCCCGCCCACATCAAGAATATCTGCCCCGGCGGCAATAAGCTCATCCGCCTGGGTTATGGCCGACTGAAAATCGGAGAATTTACCGCCGTCAGAAAAAGAATCGGGGGTCACATTGAGGATACCCATTATCTTCATGGCAATTCCGGCCATTACAGATTTTCCGGCCCCTTGTTCTCTTCTTCCTCAGCGGGAGCAGCCGCATCACTTTCCTGTGCGCTTGTCTCTGTGCTTTCTTCTGGTTCCGCACTGGCGACTGTTTCATCGCTGACGTCAACCTGCTCCTCCACATTTTCTTCAGGCGGAGGTGTAACCTTGGTTTTAGCCTTCTTGGACTTTTTCATCTTGGCCGTGTACTTGCCGGGTCGGAGCTCTTCTACCATTCTTTCCAGATCACTAAGAACAATGGTTTCTTTTTCCAGCAGTTCTTCTGCCATCAAAGTGAGAATGTCACGGTGCTCTTCCAGCAGATTGGTTACAGTGGCCATGGCCTCATCGATAAATTTTCTGACTGAGATATCAATTAACCGTGCCGTTTCCTCACTGAAGTCACGGTTGTGGCCAATTTCTTTGCCGAGAAAAATCTGTTCTTCTTTTTTGCCGTAGGTGAGGGCGCCGAGGTCGTCACTCATGCCCCACTCACAGACCATTTTTCTGGCTAGCCCGGAAGCTCGTTCAATATCGTTGCCTGCTCCGGTAGTAATCTCGTCAAAGATGATTTTCTCGGCTATCCTGCCGCCGTAAAGAATACAAAGACTGTTTTTTAAATCCTTTTTCGAGTGGGTATACTTATCATCGGTCGGCAACTGCATGGTCAGTCCAAGGGCGCGACCTCGTGGGATAATCGTCACCTTATGGATCGGGTCGGTATCAGGCAGCAGCCAGGCCACTAATGCATGACCTGCCTCGTGATACGCGGTAATCTTTTTTTCTTTCTCATTGATGATCATTGACCGTCGTTCAGACCCCATCATGATTTTGTCTTTGGCCATTTCCAGCAAATCAAGAGTGATTTCCTTGGCGCCCTTCCGGGCGGCCATCAGGGCAGCCTCGTTGACCAGATTTTCCAGGTCGGCTCCGGTAAATCCAGGAGTTCCCCTGGCGAGGATTTCGAGATCGATATTGGCGGCCATCTTGGTTTTCTTGGCATATATCGACAGGATTTTCTGTCGCCCACCGACATCGGGCACCGGTACAATCACCTGGCGGTCAAAACGACCGGGGCGAAGCAGGGCAGGGTCGAGAACGTCTGGTCTGTTGGTAGCTGCGACGATGATGACCCCGTCATTGGTTTCAAATCCATCCATCTCAACCAGCAACTGGTTCAGCGTCTGCTCACGTTCATCATGACCACCACCGAGGCCGGCTCCACGATGTCGACCAACTGCGTCGATCTCGTCGATGAAGATAATACAAGGTGCACTTTTTTTGCCTTGGGCAAACATGTCACGGACACGGGACGCGCCGACGCCAACAAACATCTCGACAAAGTCGGAGCCGGAGATAGAGAAAAACGGGACGTCGGCTTCTCCGGCTATGGCTTTGGCCAGCAGGGTCTTACCAGTTCCAGGTGCACCGGCCAGGAGCACGCCGGTGGGTATCCTGCCGCCGAGGGCGGTGAATTTACCCGGATCTTTCAAGAAATCGACAATCTCTTCGAGTTCTTCTTTAGCCTCGTCGATTCCGGCAACATCATCAAATGTCACTTTGTTGCTACTCTGTTCCGTCAGTCTGGCCCGATTTTTACCAAAAGAGAGGGCGCCTCCCTTGCCACCGCCCTGCATCTGGCGCATAAAAAATACCCATACGCCGATGAGTAGAAGCATGGGGAACCATGAGACGAAAATAGTCATCAACCACGAGTCTTTCTGGGTTTCTTTGACATTGATATCTACCCCTGATTGGCGGAGAATAGAAATCAACTCATTGTCGTTTGGCGGATAAATGGTCTGAAACGGTTTGCCGTCTTGTAAGGTCCCCGAAAGAACGTCACCACTGATGGTGACACGATTGATAGCCTTACTTGCCACGCTCGTCATGAATTCGCTGTAGGTCAGCGAAGTCACATTGGACTGCGGCTTATTGAAAAGATTGAAAAGGAGGATCATGGTCAGACCAATCACCAGCCACATACTCAAATTTTTATAGAATGTATTCAACGACCCCTCCGGCGGTTCCTGGTTTCTCAGTATTGTCTCTACGTTTTTTGTAAAGACAACCTGAAGTACATATGACCAGTGGTTAAGATATGTATTTAATATACTGTTTTGCAGGCAAATGTTGCAGTTCTCCAATGAGCGAAAAAAAAGTTCTCATTGGTCCTTTCTCAATCCGTGCCCACTTAAGGTAAATCAAAAAGCGAGAATGTCGAGCATGATCTTCATATATTTTATTCACTCACAAGGATTGTGTAAAGTATTGGACAGGATGGACAACCATTTCGTTATGTTTCAATTCCTGTATTCCCATGACCAGAGCAGCTGCGCCACTAATGGTAGTTGTATACGGAATATGGTAAACCAGAGCTGCTCTTCGGATCAAATACGAGTCTTCTGTGGTACGTCGTCCCAGCGAGGTGTTGATGATCCAGGAGATCTGGCCATCCTGGACCTTGTCGAGAATATGCGGTCTGCCTTGCGAGATCTTGTTGATCAGTTCGCAGGAAACACCGGCCTTTTGCAGGAAGGCCGCAGTGGCAGTGGTGGCAAAGATATTGAAATCGAGTTTGATCAACGCCATGGCAACGGGGAGCACTGCTGCCTTGTCGTTGTCGCGCACACTGATGAAAACATTGCCGGATGCAGGTACCTTTGAGCTTGCCGCTAGATGTGCTTTGGCGATGGCCAGACCCAGGTTGTCGTCAATGCCCATAACTTCGCCGGTGGATTTCATTTCCGGTCCGAGCAGGGTGTCGACTTTTTCGAAACGATCAAAGGGGAAAACGGACTCTTTTACCGCCCAGTGTTTAATTACAACTTCGGTTGTCAGGCCAAGTTCTTGCAGCGTGGCACCCATCATCACCTTGGTGGCGAGTTTGGCAAGCGGTACTCCAGTTGCCTTGCTGACAAAAGGAACCGTTCGTGAAGCGCGGGGATTCACCTCAAGAATATAGAGTTGTTTATCTTTGACAGCGAACTGGACATTCATCAGGCCGATAACCCCGAGTTCTTCGGCCATGGCCCTACTGGCTCGTTTGATCTCCTCGATGAGATCAGCCGACAAGGTGTGAGGGGGCAAAATACTGCACGAATCGCCCGAATGGATACCCGCCTCCTCGACATGCTCAAGAATGCCGCCGATAATGGTTTGCTGCCCGTCGCAGATAGCATCGACGTCAATTTCGATCGCATCCTTTAAAAACTTATCTATTAGTATCGGGTGCTCCAGTTTGGTGCCACCGACGGCCAGCATGAAATCTTTGATGCCCCGGTCATTGTAAACGATACGCATATCTCTGCCGCCAAGGACGTACGATGGCCGGACCACGACCGGATAGCCGATCCGGTTGGCAGAGGTGAGGGCCTCGTCGAGAGTATGGACGGTATCGTTGTCAGGCTGGCGCAGGTTCAGTTTTTGCAAAAACTGCTGGAATCTTTTCCGGTCCTCGGCCCGGTCAATAGCGTCTGGTTGGGTGCCGACAATTTTCACGCCCATTTCCGCCAGGGGAACGGCCAGGTTGAGCGGGGTCTGCCCACCGAACTGGACGATGACGCCGTCCGGTTGCTCCTGGTCGATGATATTCAGTACATCTTCTCTGGTCAGCGGTTCAAAGAACAGCTTGTCCGAGGTGTCGTAGTCGGTAGAAACGGTTTCCGGGTTGGAGTTGATCATGATCGATTCTACGCCTATTTCTCTTAAGGCAAATGCCGCATGAACGCAGCAGTAATCGAACTCAATTCCCTGGCCGATGCGGTTAGGGCCACCGCCGAGGATGATAATTTTTTTGCCTTCGGTTTTTTGGGCTTCGTTTTCCTGCTCGTACGTTGAGTAGTAGTAAGGCGTGTACGATTCGAACTCGGCGGCACAGGTGTCCACCAGTTTGTATACCGGCAGAACATCAAGTTTTTTGCGCAGCTGGCGGATATCGTCTTCGGAGGTGCCTGTCAGGTATGCCAGTTGCTGGTCGGAAAAGCCTCTTTCTTTGCAAAACCGTAGGAACTGTGGATCCAGGCCCTGAAATCCGCGCGCGGAGATGTCCCTTTCTGTGTCGATAATCTGCCGGAAATTAAAGAGAAACCAGCGGTCAATGCTGGTCAGGGCATTCAATTCATCCAGGTCCATATCCCGCTTTAATGCTTCATATATATAGGATATCCGTTTGGAACTGGGAATTCGCAGTCCTCGGGCCAGGTCTTCCTGGTCAAGGTCGGTAAGCAGCTGCTTGCCATCGCCACCGAAACCGAAACGCCCGGTTTCCAGTGAGCGCATGGCCTTTTGGAAGGCCTCTTTAAAGGTCCTGCCGATGGACATGGTTTCCCCCACCGATTTCATGGAGGTGGTTAGTACATCGTCGGCCTCGGGAAATTTTTCAAAGGTCCAGCGAGGGATCTTGACCACGCAATAGTCGATGCTTGGTTCAAAGGCGGCAAGAGTTTCGCGGGTGATATCGTTGGTCAGTTCATCAAGGGTGTAGCCGACGGCGAGCTTGGCGGCAATCTTGGCGATGGGAAAACCGGTGGCTTTGGAGGCCAGAGCCGAGCTTCTCGATACCCTGGGGTTCATCTCGATGACCATCATTTCGCCATCTTCGGGGTTGACGGCAAACTGGACGTTTGACCCGCCGGTTTCCACGCCGATCTCCCGGATTATAGCGATAGCTGCATCGCGCATCTCCTGGTATTCGCGATCGGTCAGGGTCTGGGCCGGGGCAACAGTGATGCTGTCGCCGGTATGTACGCCCATTGCGTCAATATTCTCAATGGAGCAGATGATCACCACGTTGTCGTTTTTGTCGCGCATCACCTCCAGCTCATACTCTTTCCAGCCCAGCAGACTGCGCTCCAGCATGATTTCAGTGGTCATTGAAAGATCAAGCCCGGAGGTGCAGAGTTCCACCAGTTCCTGGCGGTTGTAAGCAACTCCGCCACCGGTGCCGCCCAAAGTAAAACTTGGGCGGACAATAAGCGGAAAACCCAGTTCATCGCCAGCAATAATTGACGCTTCAAGGGTTTTTACTATCCTTGATTCGGGAACTTTGAGGTTGATCTTGCGCATGGCGTCGCGAAATTCCTCACGACCTTCGGCTTTTTTGATAACCGCAATATTGGCTGCGAGCAGTTCGACATTATATTTCTCTAAAATCCCCAGTTCGGCCACCTTTATGGCGGCATTGAGGGCGGTCTGGCCGCCAAGGGTCGGCAGTAAGGCATCGGGACGCTCTTTTTCGATGACTTTGGCGATAAATTCAGGGGTAATCGGCTCGATATAGGTGCTGTCGGCGAGCTCCGGATCGGTCATGATCGTTGCCGGATTGGAGTTGATAAGGACGACCTCATATCCTTCTTCTTTCAAGGCTTTCACGGCCTGGGCACCGGAGTAGTCGAATTCGCAGGCCTGGCTGATAATGATGGGGCCGGAGCCGATGATGAGGATTTTCTTGATATCTGTTCTTTTCGGCATGATTTATTTTCGATTTTTTGTTGACCCTTGCCGGGTAAATAATATGTGGAGATCTGGCCGGTGGTGTGTGTCTACCTGAGCATCATAGCCAGAAAGCGGTCAAAAAGATAGATGGCGTCATGGGGACCCGGGGCAAATTCGGGATGATATTGAACCGAGAAGGCCGGATATTTTTTATGGCGCATACCTTCCAGGCTGTTATCGTTGAGATTGATATGGGTGACTTCCACTGTATCTTCAGGAAGACTTGTTTCGTCGATACAAAAACCGTGATTCTGGGCTGTGATCTCCACATGGCCGGTTGTAAGATCTTTTACCGGCTGGTTACCACCCCGATGACCGAATTTCAGTTTATAGGCTGAACCGCCATAGGCGAGGCCGAGCATCTGATGGCCAAGACATATGCCAAAGATAGGTTTTTTACCCAGCAGGGCTTTGATTGTATCGACCACCCCTGCAACTCCTTCGGGGTCGCCGGGACCGTTCGATAGAAAAATACCGTCCGGGTTCATGGCCAGAACCGTTTCGGCGCTGGTGGTCGCCGGAACAACTTGAACCTGGCAGCCCTTGTCGGTCAACAAGCGTAGCTGGTTGTATTTTATGCCGAAATCAAAGGCCACTACCTTAAAAGGATTATCCATGCCGGTCTGCGCGGTGGAAAAATCAGACCCCGGCACCGGGCGATTGTCGGCCCAGCCGTAAGGTTGCTTGCAGGTTACTCGTTGCACCATATCCTGGCCGATCAACCCCGGCCATTCATTGGCCCTTTTTATCAGGGATTCATGGTCCAGATCCCGGGTGGACACGATACCCTTCATTGCGCCTTTGGTGCGGATATGTCTGACAAGCGCCCTGGTGTCAAAACCTTCCACGCCAAGTACGCCGTATTGCTGGAGGAAATCGGCAAGCGTGCCGGTTGAACGGTAATTGGAGGGGTAAGGGTTGTACTCTTTTACCAGAAAAGCCATAGGGTGTATGGCAGCTGATTCCATATCTTCAGGATTGACACCATAGTTGCCGATCAGCGGGTAGGTCATGGTGACGATCTGCCCGGTATAGGACGGATCTGTCAGGATTTCCTGATAACCGCTCATGGAGGTGTTAAAAACAATCTCGCCGATCGCTTCACCATGACCGGTAAATGAGTGCCCTGCAAAGATGGTCCCGTCTTCCAGGGCAATAAGTGCTTTCATGGCCGTTTGTCCTTTATAAGTGCCGATTCTCGTCGTGGTAACTTTATGGCTTTTGCAGAATGAGTGGAGGAATACATCAGATTGTGCTGTTTGCAGTTTATTCTTCATCAACAAGCAGACAAAACCACAATATATAACTTAATCCGGTTGGTTTCGTCAACTGTAAACGGTCCGTGTTGGTACTGCTGCATGGAGGACCTGTATTGCAGAGCATGTCGTGGTGCTACAGCCTCTAAAAAAAACTGCTTATGGAATGAACTATATGAAAATATTATTGATTGCTTTGGCCAGCATTACTGATTAATTTTCTGAAAAGTTTTTTGGTGCAGGTGAAGCTCTTTTCACCCAGGGGAATGAGACCAGGTAAAATACCTGATTACCATAACTTCTGCAGAGCAGAAAATTGAACGAAATAAGGGGTTCTCTCAAAAATGAAAATACTTGTCGCAAATCGTGGTGAGATCGCTATTCGTATTATCAGAGCTATCCAGGAGCTGGGCTATGAGGCGGTCGCTGTTTATGAAACTCCAGACGAGATGTCACGGCATATTCGTATAGCCGATGAGGCTATTTTGCTTGGTGATGGACCTCGGTGCGACTATCTGAATATTGAAAAAATAATACGGGCAGCGAAAAGATCAGGTGCTTGTGCTATTCATCCAGGCTATGGATTTCTCGCCGAAAATCCGTTTTTTGCCAAGGCCTGCACGGCAGCAGGACTTGTCTTTATCGGTCCGACGACCGAGGTTATCTCTAATCTCGGCAATAAAGTGATTGCCCGAAAAATAATGGCCGAAGCCGGTATACCCATGGTTCCGGGAACCACAAACTTGAAACAGGGCAAAGAAGGGATCAATGAAGCCCTGGCATTTGCCGCACAATATGATTACCCGATCATGCTGAAAGCGACCTGCGGCGGGGGAGGGCGTGGAATTCGGCGAATAGAGTCGGATGCCCAGATGAAAGAACAGATTCCGGTCGCCCGCGCCGAAGCACTGGCCGCTTTTAATGACGATTCGGTGTATCTCGAGAAAGTGGTCATCAACCCGAAACATGTCGAAGTACAGATCCTGGCGGATAGCCAGGGGAGGACCGTCCATCTCGGCACGCGGGATTGTTCCATTCAGCGGCGTAACCAGAAACTCATCGAGATTGCCCCCTCAATGATCAAAAACAAAAAACTGCTCGACGAAATTTGCGAGACGGCAGTTCGAGCTGCCAAGGCGGCAAATTATCTGAATGCCGGAACCGTTGAGTTTCTCATAGACAAGGACCAGAATTACTATTTTATGGAGATCAATACCCGTGTACAGGTCGAACATACGGTCACCGAAATGATCACTGGTATCGATATTGTCCGCAATCAGATCAATATAGCTTTTGGTAAACCGCTGTCCTTTTCTCAAGAAGATGTGCAAATTCGTGGGCATGCTATCGAAGTACGGATTAACGCAGAAGATCCGAAAAATGATTTTATGCCGGAGGGGGGCAAAAAGGTCTCGGTCTATCGTTCTACCGGTGGTTTTGGCGTCCGGCTCGACGGCTTTGTCTACCAGGGCTATATCATTCCAGAGGTCTACGATTCGTTGCTGGTCAAGCTGACAGTGCATGGATTTACTTGGGATGAGACGGTAGGGAGGCTGAAGCGCTGCCTGAAAAACTTTGCTATCAGGGGCCCGAAAACGACGATCCCGTTTTATGAGAACATTGCCAGGGAAAAAGATTTCGTCAATGGCGATTTTGATACTTCGTATATAGAGACGCATCCTCATATTTTCTATTATGACGAGGATGCCAGTGAAGTTGGTAAACTGGCCAGACTGATTGCTGAGATTCATTATGCTAAGGAAAATCCATTTGCGGTGTAGAATAACCCTGGTGAATAGGAAGATAGCCGGGGCTTTGTTTAGTGCCACCTTGAGGGGTGTAAAATAATAACACACTATCCCACCCAAAAGATTTGCGGGACTTTTTTTAGTACTCGCTTGACGGGTATAAGTTCCTTAACGAAATTATTCTCTTATAAACATTACAAGATGTTTCTTAACAGATTACCAATCCCGCCCAAAAGATTTGCGGGATAAGTTCCTTCACGAAAAACTTTTCTTGAAAACAGCACAAGATGTTTCTTAACAGGTCACCAATCCCGCCCAAAAGATTTGCGGGATAAGTTCCTTAACGAAAAAATCCTCTAGTAAAAAGCACAAGTGGATTTTTTCTAAGTCACTAAGCCTCTATGGATCAAATATGACAAGAATAATCCAGGGTACTCCTGCTCATGAAATTGTTGAAACGCTGCGCAATGCCAAAGGATACTATATCACCAATACGGCACGGGATCTGTCGCAGTCGGACTTTAAAAACCGGATTCTTCTCCACACCGATCTCATGGCGGCGGAAAGCCGTGATAAGGCTGGCTATTTTTCGCTGGAAATTACTGGAGGTGCGTCTATCCATGTGGACATGCTGCGCAAGCAGGTCGATCCTTTTCTGAAGCTGAAAAAGCTTCGGGAAAATATGCCCCAGACGATGTTTCAGACACTTTGCCGCGGGGTAAACCTGTTCGGATATCGCCCCTATCCGCAAAATGTCATTCGTTTTACGGTCCGTGAGTTCGCCAAATATGTCGATGTCTGGCGAACTTTTGATTTTCTCAACTACGTGCCCAATATGCATGCGGTGTTTGAGGAGGTTGGCAAGGCTGGAAAACTCAATGAACCGTGCCTCTGTTTTTCGACCGGGCCTGAGCATACCAATGCATATTATGTGGCAAAAGCCGGTGAATTGATAGATGTGACCGGTAGAGATATCACACTGTGCATAAAAAATCATGGTGGCCTGGGTACTCCGTCGCGGATAGGAGAACTGGTGGACGCCTTAAAACAGAAATTTCCGGATGTCCCTATCCATTATCACGGTCATAATACCGACGGCAACGATATCGGAAGGATTGTTGAGGCAGTGAAAAACGGGGCGTCGATAATCGATGGTGCCGATTTTGCCTTCACCGGTTTTTATGGTCCGCCGCCGGTGCTTACCGTGGTTCAGACCCTGAAAGAATTTGGCTTTGAGGCGGTTGGGCTCGATGAAGATGCAATCATCGAAACCTCGGAGGTAATCCGTGATCAGCGGCAGTATTATGAGCAGTTTGAGTCGCAGATTAAAGGGTTTCAACCGACAGTGCAGATTCATAAATTGCCGGGCGGTGCCATGGGATCCAGTCTTGAGCAGGCGGTAAAAGGCGGGTTTTTGGACAGAATGCCCGAAATCCTCCATAAAGAACTGCCCCGGGTGCAAAAGGAGCTTGGCAATTACTGGTCGGTGACGCCAGGTTCGCAGATCCTCTGGACGACAGCCGTCGCCAATGTCCTGGATGGCGAACGTTACGGCAATCCGTCAGGGGATTTGCGTAATCTTCTGCTTGGTAAATATGGGCCTTTCCCGTTTTATGAACCGGAGGAATGGATTTATGCAAAGGTTCTCGGCGACGATTGGCGCACTGTCCTTAAAGAAGAGGGAGGAGTGGAGAAAATAGCCGATATGGACCTGGCCCATGAACGATACAGCCTGGCCGAACAGATAGGCACTGAACCTACCGATGAACAGCTGATTCTGTATCTGCAGCACCCAAATGATGCCGCTGAATTTTTTAAATTTGAACAGAATTACGGCCAGGCCCATGTGTTGCCACCGTCGATTTTTTTCCGCCGAGGCGGGTTTGAGATTGGCGAAAATCTATCGTTCAGAGACTACCACGGCAAAGAACATATGGTGGAAATCGGTCCTTCGCCAATCAATGATACCGGTGAAGCCAGTGTTTATCTCATCGTTGACCACCATCAGTCGATCTATAATTTTAAGACGAAACGAGTTGATGGACAGGCTGGAGCGGCCCTGGATTTGAGCAAGGAAGAGATTCTTGATTTGGCCAAGGCAGGTGATGTACGATCACCTTTCTCCGGGAAAATGGTGGAAATATCGGTTGCTGAGGGGCAGGAAGTAATGGTTGGCGACAGGGTGGCAATTATGGAGGCCATGAAAATGCAGACACCGATTCTGAGCGAAATCGAAGGCATTGTCACGGGCATCTATGCCAAGAAGGGCGATGCCTTAAAACCTGGAGGTAAGATCCTCAAAATCGATAAAAATGAGTAAGCTGGTAGGAAGCGAGCTGGTGTCTTTATTCCTGGCAAGGAGTAGGGGAGCCTTGTGGATTGTTTTTCTTACAAAAAGCGAGGAACTAATGAGTAAAAAACTAAGCTATTAATCCCGCCTAAAAGCATTGCGGGATAAGTTCATTCACGAAATAATTTTCTTGTAAAAAGCACAAGAAAATTATTTCTAATTCACTAAATTTTTAACAGAATAAACAGCATGCCGTTAAACATGGACCAGAGTAAAATCAGGCCCGTTGCACCAAGGCCAAAATCTTGTGGCCGAACTTCTCCCTTTTTTTATCGGTATAGCCGAGTAGATAACCAAGTAATGCTCCGGCCAGCATGCCGCCACCATGGCCCCAGTTGTTGATTCCTGGTACAAGAAAGCCAAAAATACCGATGCCTATTGCCCAGCCACCGATCTGGCTGAAAATATTCTGTCCATAAGTTCCGCCCCGACTTTTCCCATAATAGAGCAGGGCACCGATAAGGCTGCAGAGGGCTGCAGAGGCCCCGATAGTAAAATTTACTCCGGCAAGGGTGGAGATTACAAAGCCACCAACGCCACCAAGGGTGTACAGGACGATTGTTCGGTTTATACTGAATTCCTGGATAACCAGCGGTGCCAGTTGACGAAAGGCAAGCATGTTGAAAAGTATATGCAGCAAACCACCATGCAGGTAATTTGCGGCCAGCAGCGACCACCAACGGTGCAATTGAAATACCGGGATGGTGCCAGTTGAGCCGAGAACCAGAAGGCTTTGATTGCTTGGCGAGAGGAAACTGAAGGGACTGAAGTTGAGACTCCCCCGTCGTGGGTCGATTATGATCGACAGGATAAACATGATGATATTAGCAGCGATGATGATGTTAATCAGCTGGTCACCATTGGTGATCCCGGCAACAAAAATATTGTTTTTGAATCTGGATGCCGGTTTGTTCAATCCACAAAAGGGACAGACAGGCTCTGAGCGACTGATGAGCTTGCGACAGCCTGGACAAAGCAGGGAATTCTTTTGATTGTTGTTGGCCATTGTTGTTCTATCAACCAGTATTACAATAGTCTTAGTGTATGATTTTCTCTGAAGGTGACAAGTGAGAGTCAAGCGATACTATACTACTTTATGGGTGATAATCCCCACAAAACCTATGATTGTCGATGGATAAGCAATAACCTGTTTAAAACACCTCATTTTTCCATGAGAAAAATAAAGAGGCCCGCAGGCAATGAGTTGTCTGCGGGCCCTTGGTGGTTGGTGCTGGCTACTAAATAAAATTATTTACCAGATTTCATATTCTCCCGAGCTATAACACTGGCATTCTGCATTGAGAAATTTGACGGCGTAGCCTTCCGCTTTAAGCATTCTATAGCCGATCTCTCCTCGTCCTCCGGTCATACAGTGGACGACAATAAATTTGTCTTTGGGAATTTCCGCGATCCTCGTTTTCATCTGTTCCAGGGGGATGGAGACAGCGCCGGGGAAGTGGCCTGATTCGTATTCTGCCGGTGTCCGGGCATCGATGACACGGATAAGTTCTGAGTTCAGCGATTTAGTGAAATCGGTGATGCTGATTTCGCCGGGGCCGAGTTTTTTCTGCCAGCTAATTGGTGTATCGTCTGTTGCAGTCAGTGCCGGTCCTTTCTCCAGGGCTTTCCCAGCGTCCTTCCAGGCTTCCAGAGCGCCATAGTAACCGATGGTGCTTTTGTAGCCCCATTCGGCGATCATTTTGCGCGCGGCATCAATCTCTGCATCTTTGTTGGAAATAACGTAGATTGGAGCTCCCAGGCCCTGCGGAAAAGCATCTTCGGCATCTTCAAGACTGGCAAAGGGGATTGAGTAGGATCTGGGGATATGGCCTTTTTCTACCTCGGCCGTGCTGCGCATATCGATCAGGACAATATTACCGTCAGCGACATAGTCAACAGAAGGTACCATGTGTTTCCCTGCTTTTTTCCAGGCAGGAAGACCATCTACGTATACAAGAAGGTTTTTATGACCCCATTTTGCCGCCAGACCGGCGGATTTTGGACTCATGGTTCAGGTAGAGCCGCCACAATAAAAGGCAAGATGTTTGTCTTTGTATTTTTCCAGCAGTTTTGCACCATCATCCCCCATTTTAACGAGTTTAGAATAAGGTATGGAAATAGCGCCCCGGATATGGCTTTCATCGTATTTAATCGTTGGTCGGGCATCAATAACAACCAGATCATTTTTCCCGCTGGCGAGCATCTTCGCCATTTCTTCGGTTTTGATCTCTTTTATGCCTGCTGGCAGTTTGAAAACTGCCTTTTCCAGGGAGGTGGCAATATTTTCGCCGTTTATCTCGGTGTACTTGACAACGATTGCCTCACCTTCTGTAAACTCTTTGGTGGATGTTACGCCTTTAAGTTTGGTTTCATCGGTGAATTTTAAAAGGAAGAAACTCTGGTCACTTTTGGTAAGGGCGATGGTTTTCGCCTTTTGTGAAATGTTGGAGATCATCCCTTTAACACTTTGGGCTGCCGTTGCTTTCTCTGTTTTTGCAGCATCAGCGGCAAAAGCGACCCAGTTTACTCCTGGCATCAGATCGCCTGAAATAAGCAGATTGGTCGCCAGCAAGGCGCTGAGTCCAAGTTTCAGAACTGTCTTTTTCATAGTACTCCTCTTCGTTTGAGTGACCCTATCAGGGCTCGGCAATCTCAACCCGCTCTATAAGTTGAGGTAAATACACTGCAATTTAATTATTCAATGTAATTTTAATATTATGCAGACAAAAAGGCAACAAATTTCCATACCGGCCTGCTGGCTGTTGGGCGAGGAGGCCTGGATGAGAAGTCGTAACTTGAGGTGTGAAGAGAAGAAAAGCGTGAAAATTTAGCTCACGGGGCGGTGTGCCGATACGTACTGCCCCGTAAGTTAGGCAGGAATGTTATTTATTGGGAAAATGAGTCGATGAACAGTTGTTCGATAGCCTCTCGTCCGGCATCGCTCAGATACCGCGTGCCGCTGCCGACAAAGGTATCATACTCGATACGCGGAGAATCTTCCTGCCAGCCTGCTTTCCAGGTGAACCACTTTTTCTGGGGCTGGTCGAAAACATGCAGGGGCCGGTTGAACATTTTGGCCAGTTCCACAGCCCAGCCGGTGCCGCCTTTAACTGATCCGTCATCTTGAATTGCCCCAATGACAAAAACCTGGTGACCACTGTTGATCATATGGAAAATGGTCTGCAGGACCTTGCGGATCTTCTCGGTTTCATAATAGGTACGGTTGAGCATACGGGAAGCAAGTTCCATGCTGATGTCACCCCGTTCCAATTGCTCTTTGTTCAGGATAATAACATTTTTTTCCCGGGTGAGTTTGTGCCCGTCAAAAGAGTAAACGACATCTGTTATCCCGGTTTGTTCCGCTATTTCAGCGAAAGTGGCTTCGGCTCCTTTCAGGCCGCTGCTGAATAAAGTATACTTTGATAAATCCATTGAATGGCTCCTTAAGTCGGGAAAAGGGTGAGTTTTAGTTCCGTTCCAATGTACTCATAGTTACTGGGAAAGGCAACATCTCCTGTTGTTTTGAGGGGGCTCGGTTACATTTTTTTTCTGCCTTTGACGAAAATGCGGCAGGGGGCGGGATATCCTTCTACGGTTAAATGCGGCCTGGAAGTATCGATATAGTCAGTGAAGGATTCAAAGTGCATCCAGTCAGTCCGGCGCTGTTCATTCTCTGACATCGGATGGGTGCAGAACAGTTTGATATCAATAAATCCGGCTTTTTTCATCCAATTGCACAGGCAGCTGCCGGTCGGGACGAAGTAGGTACCCGGTACCTTGGCGTAGGTTTCTTCTGGAAACAGAGCAAATGGCTCCTCACCGGGAATGGCCTGTGATTCGACAATCAGGGTTCCACCAGGTTGCAGGGCCAAATGAATATCGCGAAGGGTATCGATGGGCGATGGGCGATGGTAGATAATTCCCATAAGAAAGACGACATCAAAGCAACGCTCAAAGAGGCTCAGGTGTTCTATGCCGAGCAGGTCGATCTCCAGTTCCGATTTGCCCGCCATACCGTTTAGGGCCTTGAAACAATAATAATGTTGCACCGATGGTTCAAAACCAAGGACCAGCCGGGGCCGGGAGGCGGCCATGCGAAACATATAGTAGCCGTTGTTGCATCCGATGTCGGCGATTACCTTACCCGTGAGATCAGGAAGTTCCGGGAGGACTCGCTGCCATTTTTTCTCACTGCGCCATTCAGCATCAATATTGATACCAAAAACGGAAAAAGGGCCTTTGCGCCAGGGCATGAAGGCTCTGAGATTTTTGGTCAGCTCCTGACGCTGGTGGTCGGAAATCTCGTCTGGCGTACCAATAATAACGGTATCTCCGCTGCAGTCGACGTTCTTTGCCGGACATTTGGCAAGTTGCAGATAAGGATTCCGGTAGCGTAGAAAACCTTTTTTTTCTTGTTGGACCCAATTGCGGCGTTTGGTGTGTTCACGAAGAATGGCATCCGTATGCGCTGAAGAAGGCAGCATTGTAAGGTAATTCATCTTGGAAAATCAGGAGTTGGTTGGTTTGATTGCGATAAAAGAGGTGAAGTTGAACCACTGGAAATAGGTCTCAACAGATACGAAACCACTCTTTTTAAGCATTGCTATATTCTCTCTAATGGAAAAAGGGATCAACACGTTTTCGAGGGCTTCACGTTTTCTGGAAATTTCCAGTTCTGAATATCCGCGGTTTTTTTTGTATTGGTGGTATATGTCGATATACGCACGGTTGAGCCGTCGATCATGGTTAATCACTTTCTCGCTGATAAGTGCAATGCCGCCGGGCTGCAGCTTGTGGAAAAGTCGCTGGAGAAAGCTTTCCCGCTGTAGGGGACGAATAAACTGCAGGGTGTAATTAAGAATGATGCAGCCGGCGTTAGGATGGTCAAACTCGGTAATGTCCTCGAGCAAAAAGGACAGGCTCTGCTGTTTTTTATACAGTTCGGCCTTCAGTCGGGCTTTGTCGAGCATTGGTAAAGAGTTGTCTATGCCGACGAATTGCAATTTTTTTGGTTCCAGCTGACGGGCAAGTTCAAGCACGGTAGTGCCGGTTGAACAGCCAAGATCATACACTGTGTCACCGGGTTCCAAAAAGTTGTTGAGCAGCTGCGCCTGACCATCAATAACCTGACGGTAAAAGGGGATCGAGCGGTCGAGCATGTCATCAAAGACCTCGACGACCCGCTCGTTGAAAGCAAAATCTTCCTCGACAGTTTTGATATTAAATAGGGTATCTTTGGCTTTACCGCTCATTTGTCAAATTCAATAATACTAACTCTGTTCATCTCGTAAAAAAAACTAGAATCGAGGATAGTCAGGTACAAATATTCCTCTGCGAATGAGGCCGTAAAATTGTACCTTCACGGCACTGCCAAGGGCGCACAATGCAGTAAATAAAGGGTTTTTCGACGCGCCTTTACCTATTTTTCATACCAGGTGCCGTCTGGCTTTTCGAACCATTGTCCGGCCTGGCCGTTTTCTTCGATCATCTTTGCCCGTCGTGCTCCTACCAGGGTCACCGCCGCACCCTGTTGCCTGGAAATGGCTTCGTAAACCAAGGCGCGATCCTTGTTCTCCGCGGCAATAAGCTGCTGTTGCGGTTTGTTGTCGGTACGATATTCAAGAAAGCCTTTGTTGTTTTCACCAATCACTCCCTGATTTTTCAGGGCATCGATAACAGGGATTCGCTCAGCCATTCGTTCTTTTATACCGGCTGAATGGACTGATGAAGAAATAAACATCATGCAAGCAATCAATACAAAGAGAAAGGATGAAAAAAACAGATTTTTATGCATTGCACACCTCAATTAATGAGAAATTACTCACGCTTGGCCTTATCCAGATCACCGAAAAAATCATCAAGAGCTCTATCGACCTTGACGTTGACGTCTATGGTGATATGAATGGGTTTAATTTCCACAGGTTTTATTTCAACCTCATGTCTGGTGCAGGCAGATTGCCCTAGAACGAGGCCAACCCAGAGGAGGCTGAAGGCGATTGTCTTTTTAAATGGTCTCATTTACCTCTTCTCCATCATCGATTGGATGCTTGTGCCATAATGAAACAAATCCTTCATGGGAAGGCGAAAATTGACATCCAGTCGGATTGGATGCTGCAAACCGGGACCTTTTCCGGCCGGAACGAGCTGACCATTTTTAAAACTAAAAGGTAAAGGTTCGGCAGGTTTACCATCAAGCTGCATGGTGATCAACAGATCGTCGTTCTGACTGTTAAAAGAAAGTTTGGTCCAGTTATACGAAAAATTTTCCAGGGCCTCCATAGAATAATCCAGATACGAGCTGTTATTGTTGTCCGGTATTCCCTGGCGGAGTTGCCTGGTATCGTTGAAGCGGACTATACCACTATTGCCCGGTGTGGAAAACAGAAATCCGTCGTCAAAGATCAACCCTTTTCGGCTGATGATCATGGGTAACCTGCCATTCAGCGAACCTTGACCTTCTGCGTTGTCGATGCCGAACTGGGCCAGCAGTTCGGTAAAACCCAGCCGATCGCAATACAGCGTTGTCTCCAGCTCTTTCATATCCTTTGCCAGGGCAAAACTGCCAGTCTCTACTTTGCCGCCACACCAATTCAACCGTATCTTTTCGAGAAAAACCGATTGCGCGTCTTCGATACGAAAAAGAATGCGTCCATCTGACAATTTTATCGTGCCGAACTCGATCGCACCGATGGTGCACAGCTGGCCAGGAGCGGTTTGCAGCTGCGGCAGGCGGGGAAAAATAACGGCTACATTGATATCTGAAATCTTGTTTTTGCCCTGGATCAGGGTGCCGTTAAGGTATTTTACGGAGATTTTTCCAGCAGGCTGTTTATCGGTTACATAAAATTCACCATCTGCTGCAAGCTTGCCGGTAAGAGAGAGTTTGTCTGGAAGTGCAATAAAGCTGGGGAAAGTGGCCGAATTGATCTTTGTTGCCGGGATTCGGCAGTGAGCTGTAATCTTTCCAGAGAGCTGTGCCGACCCGTCGCAGATGAGTTGTAGCCCAGGTACAAAAGGTGTAGTTAACAGGGACGAGGCTAAAATTCCTTTGGGCGATTGGGAAATTGTTGCCTGTAAGGTACCACTGTTGCGGTTCTGATAGCGTATTTGCTCGATTGTTAATTTACCCGAGGTGCCGGCTTCTGGAGGAGGATACTGCAGGGGCATCTGGAGCGAGAGGTTGATCAGCTTTGTTCTGTTGTTTTTGAGAGCGATTTCCGGGATCTTACCGCGGAGTTGCCCCGTGAGAGCTGCCCCGTCGACAGCAAGATATCCCTCGAGCGTAAAAGGACTGATGGAGAAGGCGTCTGCTATGGTGAAGGCCTCGCCGGCAAGCATATAGTCGATGCTGGTTTTGGACTGTTGCGTGTGGCCGTTAAAATTTATGGCAAGAGCGGATTTCGTTCTCTTCAGGACAGCATGGCCTCTGCCGTGAAACAATCCTTTGCCTGGTTCTATTTCCCCTTCCATCCCCAGAATGGCTTTTTCCGGTTCGGCAAGGACAATATTGGCCAGAGTGTATTGGGCTTTTTCCAGGGTTCCAAGCAATTGCAGAGTGATCGGTTGTTCGGCTGCAGTGGTTGCAAAAAGAAAGTCACCCTGTCTGAATTGCAAGCTGGATAATGTCGCTGTTGCCTCATATCCGGTATCCACCGAATGCAGGTCAATTGCCCCAGAGAGTGCCAGGTGACCTGTGGTCACAAGCTGCCCTGAAAAGCCTGCAAGGAGTTTGTTATTGTCGGGCTGCTCTACAAACTCAAGCTCAAAATGGCCATCGGCCATGATCTTGAGGGGTTCTTGTTGATCCTGATGGATGGTGAGACTACTGTTTTTTAGAGTAATTGTCTCAATCGACAGAGGCAGAAGAACGGCAAGAGAATCGTCTTTTGCCATGCTTTGTGTATTGGCAGGTGCATTATTGGCGGACAGGCCACGGATGACCGGATTTCCACCCTGCATTTCGAGGTGAATTGAAACAGAGTCTAGCAGAAGGCCGACAATCTTTCCCCGAATGAGCGAAGCGGGGGTGTAATGCAGTTCGAATCGCGGCATAGACAGAGTCGGTTCATCACCATTGGCCAGACTCAAGGTTCCAGTTGTTTTCCAAGGTGTGAGCTGACAGAGGCTGAGCTTTTTTTCAGTAAAAGGAAGCTCAGCCATAAGGCGGGGGAAGAGATAGGTATTCAACAGGGAGGGCAGAAGCAGGAAAAAAATGGTACAGCCCAGCACAATCAAAACAGGAAGAGTAAGCAAAAGCTGGAATCTCTTTTTCATTGATTTTGTGAATTGCTTTTTTATTACATGGGATTAACGTGCTTAATGTTGACAAGGCCGCGAATATTAGCCTTGCCTTGTCTCTTTTCTGCCAGTATAAACGTATCGCTCAAGACTTGCATAAGTAATCGGCGGTGTTTCGGACTGGTAAGCATCTTTCCAGTCTGTTCAAATAAAAGAAAAACAGGTTGTTGGTATGTCTAACGAAATAGATTTTGATGAATTGCTCAGGAAATATAAATCGGACCCTTTTGACTATGTCGATATTTTTGCCGTACATACTGGTCGGGTAGCATTTAAAGTAGTCGAAGGTGAAGAGGTGAACGCCCCCACAGGAGAATGGCGACAAGTCCCGGGGACCCAATTGTACGAAATTAATAGGGAACGGAACCCTAAAATAATCGCTGCTCGAACCAATGGCACGGTGGCAAAGGTCAATGCCGAGTTTGACGGTCAGTTTGTTGAGGCTGGCGAAAAACTCATGACCATTAAACACCCACTCAAAAAGAAAGAGATTATTGAAAATATTTTAAAAGAAGTGCTTCTCCTGTTTCCTGCCCCCGAGTCGGCAAAATATTTTTTTGCCATGGATATTCAATCCCGTATCGATAAAAAAGGTGCCAGGGCAGTGACCATTGATCAGGGGGAAGAGATCCTCACCATGTCTCTGATGAAACGGGATACTCCTGTGTATTATAAAGGAATACGGGGTGTTATTCATTCCATTTATTTTAGCCCGGGTGTTTCTGTTGCCCAGGGCGAACCACTGATTGGCATCTGTGCCCCGGAAAAACTGCCGTTGATTCAGAAAATCATTACCAGGGTTAAGGCGGACTGGGACACTGAACATTGATGGCGTCGTAAAAAGCCCGATCTCCTTCGTTGTAGGTTTTTGGCTGGTTCCCGACATACTACCTGTATAGTCGGGAACCAGCCAAAAACACTACGCCTTGTATATCGAGTTTTTACCTAGCCATCTTTGCGGGTCACTTTGGGTTTTAACGAGTTCGTCAACATTGACGGCGCCGTAAAAATTCTTTCATTTCATTCGCCGAGGAAGTTTTTTACAATGGCATCTTTCTGCTGAGCGCATCCTGATCATGATAGGAAATAACCCGACACCTTTGGCGGTTTTCAACCATTTGCAAGAGGTGCTAGCGAGGGAAAAAGATGTGGCTGACCGTCCAGTCAACGTGCAAGAGGTTGGCCGCTATGGTGCTTTTGTTGGCTCGGTGATTGAAAGCCATAGCTCCTTGCCGCGGGCAATGGATTATGCGCGCAGCCTGATTGAAAAAACGGTTCATGCCGGTAACTCAGTGGCAAGCGGGACAACTATTCTGGCTGACACGATGAGCCGATCCAAGGGGCGGTTTACCAGACACTGGCATGCTCCCTCGGGCGGGGTGTGGGGATGCATGATTCATGCGAATACTCTTTTGCCGCAATCCCGAAGGTTTATCTCTCTTGCGACTGGACTTGCCTGCTATGAGGCTGTGCATGAGGTTGGTGTGGAACAGGCCACATTGCGCTGGGTAAACGATGTCCTGGTCAACGGGAAAAAACTGGCAGGTTTTCTGGTTGAGACGTATACAGAACCGATGCACGGGGAGGAATTTACCCTGGTTGGTTTCGGTATCAATGTTAATAATTGTCTGTTTCCCGCCGATCTTGCCGATTTGTCTACCTCTATCAAAAACATTATTGCAGAGAAAGTCGACCTCTCTCACTTCACTGCCTTATTTCTTGCCAGGCTGGCCTGGAATTTTGGGCTACTTTATCATGAAGAGGCCAGAGAACTTCAAGGCGAAGGCTTTTCCGGCAATAACGGAAGACATCTGCTGCTGCAGAGATGGCTGGATGGCTCTGATACCCCTGGTAAAAAAGTCGTGTACGGGTTCGATGTGATGACCTCCCCGCAATACCAGGCAGAAGTGATGGCAATCGACGATGATGGAGGCCTTGTCCTGCGTCTTGACGATGGTCATGTAAAAAAGGAATATAGCGGCGAAATTCGATATCTTCGCTCTTAAGTAGGGACCAATGCGATTGTTATTTTTTCAAAAATTTCCGCACCATCTTCCACGACACTATATCTCGCTGAAACAATTGATTGCCATAGCTCTGCAGAAGAGAGATTGCCTCGTTAAGGATATTGCCAGATATCCTCAAGCGATGGAGACGTTCGACCGGTAGCTCTTGTGCCGTCCGTAATATCTTGATAGTCCCGTGAGATAGGGGGATTCCATGGGGCAAATGAGGGCTGCAGGCAGAACAGATGATTCTCCCGCTGGCAGTATCGAAACTGTATCGATTGCGGCTGGTCACTACAGAGTTGCAACGGCCACAAGTCTGCAGGTCTGGCCGGTATCCGACGTGGTCATAAAAACGTATAAGAAACAGACAAAGCGTCGTCATGGGCGACTGCTTCCGGTCGAGGCTGTGCAGGGCCCATAAGCAAAGTCGGAAAATAGAGACATCCGGCTCATTCTCTCGAATTCCGATCAGTAGAAATTCCCGGATTACGGAGGCGATACTATATAATTGCAGATCCTGGCGAATATGTAGGAAAGCGGTATGCAGGTCGGCTTCAGCGAGGAAAGCCAACGACCTGTTGGCTTTCTGTTGGTAAGTTATATGGAGAAAACTGAACAGTTCCAGTTTGTTGACGAATCGTTTTTTACTTTTTTTTGCTCCTTTGGCGATCGCGCTCAGCCGACCAACATCTTGGCAAAAAAGTGTGATGATCACGTCAGACTCGCCGTGTTCTATGCAGTTTAAGACAACAGCATCAGTTTCTCTGGCCTGTACCACTCCGGATTATTGCAGTAAGCTTACAGGAAGCTCTTTCCTGGTTTTCTCGATAAACTCGGCGTTGATATAAGAGGTGTTCCTTTGAGACAAAGGCCGTCGTGGCGCACGACTTATGTTTTCGCCAACCGATGCAGTTGCTGTGTTTGGGTAGAAAAGACTGAATCTACGCGAATGGTTTGCATGGAGTCTGGATGATTGAACTGCTCTGAAGCCAGGGGGGGATGCATCCGGATAAGCTGTACTTGCAGATACCTGCTCAATACGTTGTGGTTCTTCCAGGCTGCGTAACTTCATACTGAGGTAGCTTGCCGGATTCCAGGAAAGATACCAAGAGAGAAAACCGCCAAACAAAAGAAGCAGAAGCAATATCAGGGCAATAAAAGAAAATGGCCAAAAGCTAGGACGTTCGGCCATATTGCCGACTTCCTGTGCCAACTTCGTCGCTGGTATCGTTGGCAGATTTCCCGACTTGCCAGGGCTTGGTCGTTGCTGCATATACATTTGCAGGATTTCCCGGCAGTCTAGAGAAAGAGTTTGTGCATACAGAGTGTAAAAACCACGAGCAAAAGCTTCTGCAGGCAGGGCTGCAAAGTTGTCTTCTTCCATCGCTTGAAGACTCCTGGCAGAAATTTTTGTTTCTCCCGCTACGGTCATCAGATCTAAACCGAGGTTGATTCTTGTCGCCCGGAGATATTCGCCGAGACCTACATACTCAGGATTGGAATCCTGGAGCAACATGTTTTTTTCCTGATAAATTTTCGGCATGAGAACTTATAGCTTTTTAATATAGGCTTCTTCTTTAAGGTTTTTTACCCATTCAGCGTAGGCAACCTTTAATTTTTCTTCGAAAATCTTTCCCCTGATCTCTTCTTTTACCGCTTCATAAGAGGCTGTGACGACGATGGCGTTCTTGTCACCCGACAAGAGCTTGAAAAACTGGTACCCGGCTTGGGTTTCAACAATTTCGCTGATCTCACCTGGTTTTAAAGTGCCGACTGCATCGCGCATGCTGCGGGCCATTTCATCGATGGTGAATGTGCCGATATCGCCCCCATCGCTTGCCGAGGGCAAATCGGAAAATTTTTCAGCCAATGATTTAAAGTCCTGACCGCTTTTTGCCAGCTTGTAAACGCGCTCAGTACTTTCTCTTGTTTCTTTTTTGGCGGCAGCCAGTCTTTCCGGATCATTGGTTTTAAGCCAGCTCAAGCCTATCTGCAGCAAGTAATAACTTCCCTTATCTACTCTTGATGTATAGTTTTCATCATAATAGTCAAGTATCATTTGATCAGTGACGATGATTTTCGATCGTACGTCATAGCTGAGGAGCCTGCTTTGCAGAACCTGCGCCTTGAGTTTACTCTTGTAGGATTCTTCCGTAAGACCCGAGAGTTCAAGCTTATGCTTGAATTCGGTGAGGGTAAGAGACATGCCGGTACGCATTTTCTCATAGGCGGCTTCGACATCTTCGTCAGTTACACTGACGTTGTATTTTTTTGCTTTTTGCTGGATTAGGCGGCTTTCAATCATGCTGTTTAGGGCAATTTCGCGAGCCTTCTGGAGAGCCTCGGTGACAGGTACCTCCGGATTCTCTTTAGTGATGGATTTAAATATGTCGTTCGTCTCATCCTCGAGTTCTGAGAGCGTGATGACCTCGTCGTTAATAACGGCAACCACCTTATCTACCACCTCGGCCGACAGGTAAATCGGGATAAGTAAAAAGATGCATAAAAAAGGGAGTAAGATACGGAAATAAGGTTTATTCCGCCGGAAAATACGTAGTTTCATAAAAATCCTGGAATTGAAAAAATAATGTAAGAGAATACTGCGGGAGAGTTTTGCTTTTTAGTAGTTGGAGTGACCTTACATAATTTTTTACTGAGATGCCATCTTTCTCTGCAGTTGGTTGACTTTCAAATGTTATGGAATATTTTCTTACAAGAGTATATCATAGAAGCAACATTATTTAAAACTCTCCGAGAGGGAATATATGAAAAAACAGAAGGTGTTTCATGCGACAGTATTATGTGTACTGTTCTGCTTGACAGTGCTCATGTCTGTGGCGTCCGAGGCATCTACCAAAATGCCGTCGTTTGCCCTGGAGAGTGTGCGGGACGGCAAAATTGTCGAATCAGATTCTTTTCAGGGTAAGGTTTTGCTGCTTACTTTTTTTGCGACGTGGTGTCCGCCATGCTTAGAAGAAGTGCCCATTCTGAAAACATTGCAGAATGAACTGGAGGGCGCTGGATTTTCGGTGGTAGGGTTATCGGTAGATCAAGAGGGCGCGCCCGTCGTGGCTAAATTTGTTGAGAAGCGAGATATCAATTATCCGGTGTTGCTGGCCGATGCACAGACGACAATAGATTTTGGTGGAGTTTATGGCATTCCAGTTGCTTTTTTAGTAAATAAATCCGGCAATGTGGTTAAAAAATACACTGGATATATCCAACATGATATCCTAGAAAAAGATATCCGAAGTTTGCTCAACTGATTGGTTTCGGTTGCATTTTATGAGCAATTGAAATAGAATGAAACCTATGACTTGTGATTGATCGTTGGACATAATTTAGTGGAGCATGGCTCCAATTAGTAACCATAAAAGAAAGGAGAACGTACAATGAATAAGAAGATGGTAGCTTTTGCAATGGCTTTAGTTTTTGCCCTCTCTACCGCAGGCCTTGGATTTGCTGCGAAGTTGAAATGTACTGTCGATGGAGTTGAAGGTGACAAAGTGACCATGACCTGTGATGGCGCCGATAAATTGAAGGCTGGTGACAAAATCAAGGTAACTCCTCCTAAGAAAGGTGCTGTCGAGGGTTGCTAATTGACAGAGCGCTGCTCTTTAAGTAGTGTGGGTCGGCTGATTTTTGATCAGCTGGCCCATTTTTTTTTTGTAACTCAACGAGGTCTCTGTTATGGATATTCGAACTCTTCCGGAACCTGAGCGGAAGATTTATAATCGCATTCGTCAAAAATATGCTTTAACGTTTGATCGGCTTCGATTTGGCGAAAAGCAGATACGATTGCTCAAAATAGCCGATCTTGAAGAGTTTTTAGATGGCAGCGACCCCTTTGCTGATGTTTCACAGTTTCCATTCTGGATCCGTCTCTGGGATGCTGCTATGATTTTGGCGTATGTTCTCGGTTCACAGCCTCATGCTGGTGGCAAAAGACTCCTGGAGCTTGGAGCCGGGCTCGGGGCTCCTGGCCTTGCCGCTGCCACGGCTGGTTTTGATGTTACCATCAGTGATTATGAAGAAATAATTATGGATTTTCAGAAAGTGAGCGCCGCCGCCTCCGGACTTGAGGCTATTCAATTTGCCCATCTGGACTGGTTGGATCCGCCTCAAATGGAACCTTTTGATGTACTGGCTGGGGCCGAGATCCTTTTTCGAGATGAATTTTTTCAGCCCTTATTGAATATTTTCAAAACGTACCTCAAGGCGGATGGAGAGATTTACCTGGCTCATGATGCAAAACGACAAAGCTTGCCCAAATTTCTTAAACTTGCCCAGGATTCTTTCGATATTGGCACGAAACAGCAGGTTATTAAACGAGATGGGAAGAAAATAACTATCATAATTAACCGGTTGCGACACAAAAATAACTGATAGTATTAGTTCCCGCCATTATCATGGTGGCAGCAATTATTGAATGGCTGCCTACTAACAACCAAAGACCAGAGCATTATTCATACCCCTGAAAATTCCATGCCGTTATATCCTGTTAATTTGAATATTGTCGATAAGCTTTGCCTGGTGGTTGGGGGAGGTGTCGTCGCTTTACGTAAGACCAAGAGTCTTTTGGCCTGTGGCGCCAGGATCCGGGTAATCAGCCCAGAGATTCATTCTGAATTGCGTGTTCTTACTCGCCAGAATGAAATTGAGTGGTTCGCGAGAGGTTTTGTTGAAGGTGATGTTAAAGACGCCTTTCTCATTTTTGCGACAACTGACAGCCCCGATGTGCAGCGTCTGATCACAAGAGAAGCTGCGAAATATAAGGTGTTGTTGAACAGTGTTGATGATCCTGGAAACAGCCATTTTCATGTGCCGGCACACTTCCGAAGGGGGGAAATGCTGTTTACTGTTTCCACCGGAGGGAGCAGTCCAGCTCTTGCTAAAAAAATCAGGCAACATCTGGAGATGGAATTTGTACCGGAGTACGCGGTTGTGGTCGAACTCATGTCCTTGATTAGGGAAAAAATAGTCGGTTTGGATACAGATTCGGAGGTAAACGGTGAGCTGTTTCGCAGACTACTGCAGCTGGGAATCGTTGACCTGGTGCTTACTGCCAATTGGTTTGAACTGCAGATGATGCTTCTTCGGGAGTTGCCTGAAGAAGCTGATGCAGTGGAACTTTTGAAGAAAATTGTCGGCAAGTGAAATCAATTGATTGCAAAGACAATAAACCGGTAAAACAGTTGGGTATTGTTCTATGAAACAAGGATACTCATGGAAGAAATAAATTATCTTCTTTTTCAATTGGCCCTGGGCGTAACTTTTATTGCTGCTGCCGCATATATTGTTTTTTTTATAAGTGATAACAGCAAGATACGTAAATATGCTCGGCTCCTCCTGCTCGTTTCTGGTGTCGTCCAGACAGTTTACATAGGATCGCGTTTTATTCTGACCGGGCATACTCCGATAACATCACAGCATGAAGCCGTGGCCTTTTTTGCCTGGGCCACGACGTGGGCCTATCTTTCTTTTAGGTGGCGGTATACTGTCAAAAATTTTGGCACCTTTGTTGCGATCCTTATTTTCTGCCTTTTACTGATTTCTTCTCTTGCATCCCGCGATTTAAGTCCCTTGGTGCCTGCCCTGCAAAGCGCATGGTTGCCTGTTCATGCCGGAGTTTCGATCATTGCCTACGGTTTTTTGTCCCTGGCTTTTTGCGGTGGTCTTATGTATCTGTTGCAGGAAAGGGAGCTGAAAAGCAAAAAATTCGGTTATTTCTTTGTTCGTCTTCCTTCTCTTGATGCGCTTGATCAACTGAACAAGCATTGCCTGACGACAGGATTTGTCTTCTTAACCTTAGGCATTGTCACCGGATCGATTTGGGCGCGTCAGGCATGGGGCACTTATTGGCAATGGGATCCAAAGGAGACCTGGTCGCTCATAACCTGGTTTTTATATCTGGTCCAACTGCATCAGCGGTTTACTGTGGGGTGGCGGGGAAAGAGAGCGGCGGTAATGGCCGTCATCGGCTTTGCTGCAGTTGTCTTTACTCTGTGGGGAGTACCATATTTGCTTGGAGGAGCGCATAGCTATGCCAAGTGATAAGATAGTGCTCCTCGGGGTAAATCATAAGACTACGCCAGTGGAAATACGTGAGAAAATTGCCCTTGCCGACGGCTATGAACAGCCACTTGCCGCAATGAAAAATATTGCCGGACTACGGGAGTACTATCTTCTGTCCACTTGCAACCGGGTCGAGTTATTGCTGGTGACTGATCCCGGCAGCACCGTTATAGATGCAGTTGTCGATTTTCTTTTCGGTGATATGGTTACCCGAGAAGAAAGCCATAAATATCTCTATATCCTGCACGATACAAAGGCTGTACACCATTTGTTCATGGTAGCTGCCAGTCTTGATTCAATGGTTGTAGGAGAAGCACAGATACTCGGTCAATTGAAAAAGGCCTATCGGCATGCTGCGCAATTCGGGTGCACCGGTCTGCTGCTCAACAAACTGATTCATAAATCTTTTTCGGTGGCAAAAAGAGTCCGGACTGAGACAGCTATCGGTTCCCATGCCGTCTCAATCAGTTATGCCGCCGTGCAACTGGCCAAAAAAATATTCGGCAACCTCAGCGATAAAAATGTTCTTCTCATCGGGGCAGGGGAGATGGCCGAGCTTGCAGCGGAACATCTGGTCGGCCAGGGAGTCGGTTCGGTTACCGTCGCGAATCGAACTCTGGCCAGGGCAGTCACACTGGCCAAACGATTTCAAGGTTCCGCGGTCTCTATTGAAGAGTTGGTCACCCAACTTAAACGCGTTGATATTATTATAAGCTCAACAGGTGCTACAGAGATTATCCTGCATAAAAATGAAGTCAAGTCGGTGATGCGGGCGAGGATGAATCGACCACTTTTTTTTATTGATATCGCCGTTCCCAGGGATCTTGATCCCCAGTTAAATGATCTGGAAAATGTCTATCTGTATGACATTGACGATTTGAGTAATGTCGTCCAGATTAATAAGTCGGAACGGGATAAAGAGGCGGTTATGGCGGCTCGTATTGTCGACGAGGAGACGCTGAAGTTTGAGAGATGGTTTGATGGCTTGGCTGTGACCCCGACTATCCAGGCTTTAAAGAAAAAAATGGATGATATAGGGCAGTTGGAATTGGAGAAGACTTTGGCAAGAATGACTGATATGCCGGATTCAAAACGAGAAAGTCTAGCCAGAATGGTGGCCGCAATAACCACGAAAATTCTCCACGACCCGCTGATGTATCTGAAGAGTGACTCCTGTGCAGGCCGAGACAACAGCGATCTCAAGGTAACAACTGTGCGTGAGCTCTTTGGTCTGGCCAACAAAAAAGATGAGTAGTAGCCAGATGCGATGACAGAGAATCTGCCAGAAGTATTAGAAAATGAATGGTATATTGTGAGATATTCCGGAGAGACTCCTGAAATCGCCTTTCATTCCTCCCTCTACCAGCTCAGTCGCGCACAAGGTGGTCCCCTCATTAAGTTAACTGACAAACAGGTTGAGTTGCTCAAGAATGCTGCTGTCGACCGGTTTATCGAGATTATTTTGCGTGATATGCAGCACGCCAACAGTGCCAAGTCCATATACCGCGGGATCTGCCGATCTATCATCAATTATCATCGGTACTGTATCTTCTGTTCACGTCAGGGCCTGGATGTAAGCCAGGTCAGGTGCCAGGCAGCAGAAGTATTTCTGGCTTTTCTGGAAACTGAAATACATCTGCTGCAACGTGTCAACCGCCCGACTCTTATCAACTGTACATATATGGAACTGCAAAGCTTTGCGAGGGAATTGGGAGTGGAGTTAGGTGATACATTTACAGTACTTACAAAGTTGTGTCCATCGACCTCTTAAGTTGTTTGGCACGTTTCGGCGCACCATCTCTGCTTTTCTGCACATCGGCTCCTTTCCTCTGATACATTAAAATCAGAACTCTAAACATTTTCCAGTGCCAGAGATGAGCAAGTGAGGTCTTCACGGTGTACGATTGTTACGTTCAAAAGCGAGGATAACAGAGCTTCAGTATTGATGAACGTTTACAATTTTTCCATGGCGGTGTCTTTGTCGTAGTATTTGTTTTTGCGTTCTGTTATCTCTTACAAGGACATTTAACCGTCATTCGTTTCTAAGTTTTACGAGGTAATTTTTAATGATATTAAAGAACAATAAAAAGATTTTTCTCGTCTTTTGCCTGACCCTGCTCTGCCTAACTTTTTCGACTATCAGCTTTGGAGATGCTGCCAAGCCTGGGACGTTTGACCAAAAGAGGAACAGACTTATCGGCTATATCCTCAGCAAGCAGTTGCCGGCCTTACACTTCAGCGATAAAGTGATGGGTGACGAATTATCCCGGGCCACTTTTTATCTCTATATTAAACAGCTTGATTACCAGAAGCGGTTTCTCCTGAAAAAAGATGTGCAGCAGCTTGAGGCATTTGCACCTTATATTGACAACAATCTCGCCGACGGTCAGATTACCCTGCCGGATACCGGCTACGATATTTTAACTGAAAAGATAGACCTCGTGCAGAAGATGGTTGAGAAAATGCTCGGGAACACCAAAGTGGTGATTGGTGACCCCGGCACGAAAGATCTCTCTGTCGGGTATTTTAATGTTGGCAAAAGCGAATCTTATGAAACCGATCCGGAAAAACTGGATTTTTCAAAAAATCTAGACGAGTTAAAAGATCGATGGCGTATGGTGTTGAAGGCCCAGGTCATCTCGCAGTATCTCGATCTTGCGGAGGACCAGAAAAATAAATTAAAGACAAACGATAAGCAGCAGCCACCAACAACACAACTTCCCGCAAAAAAGATGACAGAGGAAGAACTCTGGCAGGAAGCTCTGGCCAAGGTCAGTAAAAGGAATAAAAATTTTTTCCAGCGACTGCGTCAAGAGAATCTGCAGGATCATTATGATCGCTTCTTCAACTGCGTTGCCAGGGCGTTCGGACCTCATACCAATTACATTCCCCCGGCCGGCAAAGAGCAGTTCGATATAAGTATGCGTGGCAGTCTTGAAGGTATTGGCGCGCTTCTTCGAGAAGATGACGGTTTTATCAAGGTTATCAGGATCATTCCTGGCAGTGCCTCGGCAAGGCAGGGCAGCCTGAAAGCTGAAGATATCATTCTGCAGGTCGCACAGGAAGGTGAAGAACCGGTAGATATTACCGATATGCGCTTGCGAGATGCAGTGCGTTTGATCCGCGGCCCAAAAGGAAAGGCGGTGATTCTTACGGTGAAAAGGAGTGATGGTGTAACGGAGGTCATCGAGATTGTTCGTGATGTGGTCCAGATCGAAGAAACTTTTGTGAAAAGTTCGGTGATGGAATCACCGAATGGTCGTCGAACAGGCTATATTTTTATTCCCAGTTTTTACCGAGATTTCGAAGGTACCAGAAATGGGACGAATGGACGAAACTCGACAGATGATACGCTTAAGGAAATTAATAAACTCACAGCTCAAAATGTCGATGGCATTATACTCGACCTGCGTGACGATGGAGGTGGGGCTCTTGTTGACGCTGTTGATATAACCGGTCTTTTCATAAAATCGGGACCGGTTGTACAGGTGATGAACAGATTTGGAGATAAACGAGTCCTGAGCGATACCAATGATGAGGTGTCATACGCTGGACCATTGGTTGTGCTGGTTAATAAGTTTTCCGCATCGGCTTCAGAAATTGTTGCAGCGGCACTGCAGGATTATCGCCGGGCAGTGATTGTCGGCGGCACGCATACCCACGGCAAGGGAACGGTACAGACGATTATCGATCTTAACGAGAATATTCCTCTGCTGCATGTCCGCAAATATGAGGATCTCGGCGCACTTAAGGTCACCATTCAGAAGTTTTATCGAGTTGCCGGCAGCTCTACTCAGTATAAAGGTGTTGAGCCCGACATTGTGTTGCCGAACCTCTTTGAATATGTAAAATCAGGAGAGCGCTATCTCGATTACTCACTGCCCTGGGATTCTATTGCGCCTGTTAAATTTTCCCCCTATAAAAGGCCATTTGATATGACCAACTTGAGGGAAATGAGTCTGAAGCGGGTGGCACAAGACGCGGGTTTTAGAATCATCAGTGAAGAAGCTGTGAAAGGAGCTGAACGAAGTAAAAACACCATATTGAGCGTGCAGCTCGACGATATGCGGTTAAAGCGCAATGAAGCACGTTTGATGCGTGAAAAAGTTGGTGCCCATTACCGTAAATACCGTGAGGAAGGAGACGAAGAACTTGATTTTGAGGAGCCGGATACGAACCAGGAAGATCCAAAAGAGAAATGGTTGAAAGATGTCAAGGACGATCCTTACATCAGGGAGGCCGTCAATATCGTCCGCGACATTAACCGGTTTTCAGGGAAATGAAACGACGCGTGAGCCCTCAAAATACTGTCATTTGAGGGCTCACGTGTGATAAAAATGTTCTTGAAAATAAGACGGAAAGATGCTAGAAATGTCACTTTGTGAATGGTCATTCATTTATTTTCTCACCTTATAGAGTGTCCGTTAAACTGAGGTGTTCATACGTAGTAAAAAAGGTTGTGAACATATGGATCTGGCAGAAGGTTTTCGAAACCATGGAGAAAAAATAGTCAACAAGTGGGTAGAATACACCCTTTCTACCTATCTCTCCTCCAGTTTTTTTGTGAAAGAACGTGATATGTTCGCCAATCCGGTCGGCGGCAATATCAGGCAGGCTTTGAACCAACTTTTTCTTATGCTCTCCAAGAATGCTGATGCCGAAAAATTCACTGCTCCTCTTGAACAAATAATCAGTATTCGCGCTGTCCAGCAATTTAGTCCCGCACAGGCCATAGCACCTTTGAATGCGGTCAAGCATATAACCCGCGAGGTTTTTGCCGCCGACAAGGAACGAAAACATCTGGTCGCTGAACTCTATGATTTTGAGTTTGCAGTAGATCTGGCCCTGCTGGCAGCTTTTGATATCTATATGCACTTCCGGGAACGGCTGTATCAGGTCAGGATTAATGAAATTAAGTCGGGAAGTCACATATTAACAGACAGCAAGTGTCCATCGAACCTGCTGTCTGATAAAAAAGATTAAATATTGGTTAATGGTTTTTAACTGGTCTCCGTGGAGTTGGCGCGATTTGTTCCCAGCTGCATGGTTTCCAAAACAGTTTAACTGAAGCGAGGTAAGAAATGAAGTACGCCTTCTCATTTCTGGCAGTCATAGCGTTGGTATTGATTGCCGGACTCGGATCGCAGATACCGGGGATGCCCTATTTATTTGGTGTCGCTCTGCCGTATCTAGCCATAATGATCTTTCTTGGGGGTTCTGTCTATAGGGTGGTGCAGTGGGCAAAATCGCCAGTGCCATTTTCTATTCAGACAACCTGTGGTCAGGGCAAATCCCTGGATTTTATCAAGCAAAACAAGCTGGAAGCCCCGAACACAACCGCTGAGGTTGTCGCCAGAATGTTTCTTGAGGTGGTGACCTTCAGGTCACTGTTTCGCAACACCAAATCAGAAATTTATGATGGCCCGAAGATCACGTATGAATCGTCGAAGTGGTTGTGGCTGTTCGCCCTTATCTTTCATTATTGTTTTCTGGTGATCATCCTTCGACATCTGCGGCTCTTTCTCGATCCAATTCCATTCTGGATTGGCTGGATTGAAGCCATTGACGGAATTTTTCAGATTGGTGCTCCTAACTGGTATATCACCGATGTCGGACTGTTGGTGGGTTGTCTGCTCTTATTCTCCAGAAGGCTTATTACTCGTCATGTGCGTTTCATCTCCCTGATGAATGATTATTTTCCGCTGGTGCTTATTTTCACCATCGCCTTGACCGGCATCCTTATGCGTTACGTACTTCGCACCGATATCGATATCGTCAATATCAAGCAGTTGCTTGTTGGACTGGCTGTATTTTCACCGACAATAGGTGTGGAAATAGGTGCGATTTTCTACATCCACCTCTTTCTTGTCTGCGCGTTGCTTGCCTATTTCCCCTTCAGCAAACTGATGCATTTTGCCGGTGTCTTCATGAGTCCGACAAGGAACATGAAAAATGACAGTCGTGCCAAACGCCATGTCAATCCCTGGAATCCACGAATCCTGCCCCATTCCTATGCCGGGTATGAGGATGAATTCCGTGAGTTTATGGTAGAGGCCGGCATTCCGGTTGAAAAGGAGCTGGCTCCTAAAAAGGATGAAGAATAAAAATTTTGACCCAAAACTAGCTTAAAAGGATGAGATAACGATGGCAGTTCCAAAATTAGAACAATTATCGAAGAGCGTAGTGCAGGGACCATCCTTGGCCACAGGAGCGATACCTACCATGGACTGGATGGAGTACCCGGCTGTGTTCAAGCCGGGTAATTATGCCTACCCCGCCAAGTCGGAAAAAGTGGCCTATCTCGACAGTCAGTCAGGGCTGCATTTTCCCAACTCCCGTGAGTGGTCCCCAGAGGATGAAGACTGGAAGTTACCACCAGACTGGAAAGAAATAATACTTAAAGGTTTGAAAGAACGTCTTGAAAAATTTCGGTCTCTGAAAATTTTCATGGACTGTTGTGTCCGTTGCGGGGCCTGTGCGGATAAGTGCCATTTCTTTCTCGGCACCGGTGACCCGAAAAATATGCCGGTCATGCGGGCAGAGCTTCTCAGGTCCATCTACCGGAATGATTTTACCCTGGCTGGTAAGATTTTTGGTAAAATGGCCGGTGCCCGCGAGATGACCGTTGGTGTGTTGAAAGAATGGTTTATGTACTCCTATCAATGTACTGAGTGTCGCAGATGCTCGGTTTTCTGTCCGTATGGTATTGATACCGCTGAAGTCACCATGATGCTGCGCGAACTCCTGCATCTGGTCGGGGTGGGGATCAACTGGATCCTGGAACCAGCTTCCAATTCCAACCGAACCGGTAACCATATGGGACTGCAGCCCCACACCTTTAAAGATAATGTGGAATTCCTGGTGGACGATGTCGAGTCGCTTACCGGGGTCAAACCAAATATCAGCTTTAACAGAAAAGGCGCGGAAGTATTATTCATAACTCCTTCTGCTGACGTTTTTGCCGAACCTGGTTTGTATACCGCGATGGGTTATCTTGCTCTCTTTGAAGCTATCGGTTTAGACTACACCTGGTCTACCTATGCCTCAGAGGGCGGAAACTTCGGTCTCTTTACCAACAATGAGACAATGAAGAAGCTCAATGCGAAGATGTATGCAGAAGCGAAAAGATTAGGTGTCAAATATATAATTGGCGGTGAGTGCGGCCATATGTGGCGTGTTATCCATCAGTATATGGACACCATGAACGGCCCTGCAGATTTTCTTGAAAAACCGGTATCACCGATTACCGGTACTGTTTTTGAGAATGCGGCAGCGACCAAGATGGTGCATATCAGCGAATTTACCGCCGATCTTATTAAACACGGCAAGCTGAAATTCGATAAGAGTCGGAACAGCCACGTCAAAGCGACCTATCATGACTCCTGCAATACGGCAAGAGCAATGGGGCTTATGGATGAGCCGCGATACATCCTCGATCATGTTGTTGACTGGGTAGAAATGCCGGAGAACACTATTCGCGAGCAGACTTTCTGTTGTGGTTCAGGAACCGGTCTTAACACCGATGAAATTATGGAGTTGAGAATGCGTTCAGGGTTGCCGCGTGCCAATGCGGTCAAGTATGTTCACGATAAACATGATGTGAATATGTTGGCATGTGTCTGTGCAATTGACAGGGCGACATTGACATCACTGATGAACTACTGGAACCCGAGTGTTGGGGTCTGCGGAGTCACTGAGCTTGTTGCCAATGCGCTTGTCATACCAGGCGAAAACCGCGCTGAGCTTGATGATGGCTTCCGCACTATGCTCTAACATTTCCTGAACAGAACAGAGGAGTTAACCTAATGTACAATAAAAGATTTATAATACCGGGGCTGGCTGTATTCGTCCTGATTGTAACTTTCCCGCTCTGGTTCAACGCGTTCTCGAAGGCAAGCGCGGTGCCAAAGCCTGAACTTCCACCGGGTGGAGAAAAACAGTGTGTCGCACCTATCGCCGAAATGCGTGCCAGTCATATGGTTATGCTGAATGAATGGCGGGATGATGTTCTGCGCAATGGTGACCGTGTTGCGGTAACAGTAAACGGAAAAGAATATCGAAAAGGTTTACAGATGGCCTGCATGGAGTGCCATTCGAACAAGGAGAAATTTTGTGACTCTTGTCATGATTATGCATCTGTCAAACCGTACTGCTGGGATTGCCATTTGACTCCGGCCTTAGCGGCGACCAAGAAGGAGACACACTAATGGATAAGCAAAGAAGAAAATTTCTAAAGATTGCCGGAGCAACGGCTCTGGCTGGTTTGAGTGCGCCGGTGGTTGTCAAACTGACATCCTCTCCTGCACTTGCCTCTACAGCCGAGCACGGCGAGGCGACAGGGAACGCAGCTGCTGCAGACGCTCACCAAGTTGCGGGACATGGCGCAGAACAGGCGCCGACCGGAGTACGGCTGGGCATGCTCATTGATATGCGCAAACTGTACGGCCATCCTGAACTTCTTAAAAAAGCCGAGGCCGCATGTCATCTGGTACATAACGTTCCGATGATTGACAGCAAAAAGACAGAGATCAAATGGATCTGGGATGCTCCTTTTAAAAATGTTTTCCCGGAACATTCTTCCTACCACGAGTCTAAGACCACGAAGGAAAATAATTATCTGGTCCTGTGTAATCACTGTGACGAGCCACCCTGTGTGCGGGTATGCCCGACTAAAGCTACCTTCAAGATGGAATCAACTGGTATTGTGGCTATGGATTTTCATCGCTGTATCGGTTGCAGGTTCTGCATGATGGGTTGTCCTTATGGTGCCAGGAGTTTTAACTGGATGGATCCTCGGCCGTATATTAAAGAGTTGAATGTCGATTTCCCAACCCGTATGCGAGGTGTGGTCGAGAAATGTAACTTCTGTGGCGAACGACTTGCCCTCGGGCTGGAGCCTGCCTGTGTTGAGGCTGTCAAGGAAGTAGGTGCAATCGTTTTTGGAGATCTCAATGATCCAAATTCTGAAATTCGCCAGATCCTTGACCAGGAACATACCATCCAACGGAAACCATCCCTTGGAACGAAACCGTCAGTCTTTTACATAGTGTGAGGGAGTCATGATTGAAAAAGCATTAAAGGGCAACTCTAACTACTGGATGTGGCTGGCATTTCTCACTGCATTCATTGCTGTCGGAGCGATTTGTTATCTCAGACAGTTTTTCTTAGGTATGTACTTGACAGGTATGGGCCGTGATCTGTCATGGGGCCTGTATATTTCACAATTTACTTTCCTGGTCGGCGTAGCCGCAGGAGGGTTGATGCTGGTACTCCCTTTTTACGTACATAATTATAAAATATTTGGCAGGATTACCATCCTCGGCGAGTTCCTGGCTATTAGCGCTCTTATCATGTGTCTCATGTTCATTATGGCTGATATCGGACAGCCATTACGTGGCTTGAATATGATTCTCCATCCGACCCCCAATTCCATGCTTTTCTGGGATATGTGTGTTCTGCTTGGTTATCTCGGTCTGAACGTCATCTGTGGCTGGGTTATTCTTACAGCAGAGCGTAAACAGGTCAAGCCGCCGAAATGGGTCTATATTTTCGTCTACGTATCCATTCCGTTTGCAGTTTCGATCCATACTGTCACTGCCATGCTTTACTGTGGTCTGCCTGGCAGGCATTTCTGGCTGAGCGCCATTACCGCTCCTCGTTTTCTTGCCTCGGCTTTTGCCGCAGGGCCGGCACTTATTGTTATTGCCTGTTTAATTATGAAGCGGGTTGCTAATTTTGATGCAGGCAAAGAGGCGATTAATAAGTTGACTACAATTATCATGTACGCAGCTCTTATAAACGCCTTTTTTGTCTGCCTGGAGTTTTTTGTTGGCTACTACTCCAATATTCCTGGACACATGGAATCTCTCCAGTATCTGTTCTTTGGTCTTGAGCATGATGGCCATGTGTACAATAATCTTGTTCCCTTCATGTGGACGTCAGTTCTTCTCTGTTTTGGGGGACTCGGCTTGTTTGCCTACATGAAAATTGCCAAGGTGTATACTGATCTCATGGTGGGAGTCGGCTGTGCTGCGATCTTTATTGCGCTTTGGCTGGATAAAGGTCTGGGTTTTGTTATGGGTGGTTTGGTTGTCAATCCATTGATGGAGGTTGTTGAGTATTATCCAACTGCCAATGAAATTGGTATTACCCTTGGAATCTGGGCAACTGGTTTCTTTCTGGTGACCGTTCTGTACAAAATTGCCGTAGGTGTAGAACACGAAGTAGAGGCGTAATTATTAAACTACTTCTATAATAAAAAAAGCCCCCGACTTGTCGGGGGCTTTTTTTTTTGTTAAAAGAAGAGAGTGTAAACGAGAATTGAAGGTGGTGCGTTATGGCCACTGACCGGTCAAATAAAGGTGGAAAAAATAAAGAATATTTTCTGAATAAAAAGTATATACAAGGGCGGCAAGAGACAGAAAAGGACCAAAGGGGATACGGGTTCGGCCACCTTTTTTCTGGTAGAGCATAGCGATCAGACCGACGAGCGAGCCACCTAGAGAACTCGCAAAAATAATGAAAGGCAGCGATTGCCAGCCGAGCCAGGCACCAAGCATGGCTAGCAGTTTAATGTCACCCCCGCCCATTCCATCGACCTTACGCAGAAGATAGTAGAGCAATGCCACTGCATAGAGTACTCCTCCACCAACGAGCAAGCCGATGAGTGAGCTTTGCCAGGTGAGAGTGGGACTGACGAGAGAAAAAAGAAAACCGAGGACAATGCCGGGCAGACTGATAGCATCCGGGATGATCTGGTGGTGGATGTCGATAAAGATAATGACCAGAAGAGCCGCCGAGAATAAAAAATATCCTGCGGTCGCGATCGACAATTGGAATTTATACATGAGGGCCGCGGCAAGAAGTGCCATCATCAATTCGACCAGCGGATACTGCAGGGAGATGGACACCCGGCAGTGACTGCATCTGCCACGCAGAAACAGGTAACTGATGACGGGAATATTTTCGTACCAGTGCAGCGCTGCAGAACATTTCGGGCAATGGGAAGCAGGAAATACTATAGATTGACCGGGATCGGGAAGACGGAGAATAACAACGTTCAAAAAGCTGCCAACAATGCCGCCGAAGATGGCGGCTACGCAAACTAGTATTGGATCGGTAATCATAATGTAGATGAATGTATAGGCTCGTAAAAACTAAAATTGATGAACTTGTAAACAGTCAAAGTAAACCTCAGAGATGGCCAGGTAAAAAGCTTGCTAAACAAAACGTAGGTTTTGGGCACGATTCTGATTATACAAGTAGTATGTCGGGAACGTGCAAAAACCTACAACGAAGCAGATCGGGCTTTTACCTGTCTAGCAATTATATAACTTAACTATGTCACAATACCAGGAAAATGCAACTGTCACCCGTGTCGAACAGTTTACTGCAACGAACTATCGTTTGACTCTTGATTGTCCCACGATTGCACGTTGCGCTCAACCCGGCCAGTTCGTTATGATCCGGACCGGCATTAATAAAGATCCGCTTCTCCGCAGACCATTCTCTATTCACCAGACCAGTTTAGAAGGGAAGATCCAGATCTATTTCAAAGTGGTCGGCCGTGGGACCGATATTCTGGCCCATGTGAAAGAGACAGAGACACTCTCAGTGTTCGGCCCTTTAGGGAGAGGGTATCGTCTAAATACAACCTCTCCTTCGGTGATTGTCGGCGGCGGACTGGGCATTGCCCCTCTGCTGTTTCTGGTCAAAGAAAATTGCCGTTTGAAAAAAGATTGCCAACATGATCTGGTTATTCTTGGGGCGCGGGAGAGAATTGAAATCGAACCCTTGCTTGATGATTTTAAACAGTATGGCATCAGCATCCTGACTGCGACCGATGACGGTTCGCTGGGTCATCATGGTTTTGTGATTGAGGTACTTGAATCTCTACAATTACCGACTGGATGCACTGTTTATGGCTGTGGCCCCGAACCCATGCTGGCTGGGCTGAGCAGTCTTTGTGCCACACATCAGATACCATGCCAGGTGTCTGTTGAAAGTGTTATGGCTTGCGGCATGGGTGCCTGCCTGGGCTGCAGCAGACCTGCCGGCAATGGCAGCTATACCCATGTTTGTCTTAATGGCCCGGTGTATGATGCGGAGAATTTACTATGGAACATGTAAGCCCTCACCTGGGGGAGTTGCCTGATTTACGGGTAAATATCGGTTCTCTTGAGTTGGCTAATCCGGTGATGACCGCCTCGGGAACTTTCGGTTATGCCAGAGAGTTTGAAAATCTTATGAACCTGCACCGTCTGGGAGCCGTGATAGTCAAGGGCATCTCTTTGTATCCCCGGGCAGGAAATCCACCACCGCGAATCATGGAAACAGCCTGTGGCATGCTCAATGCTATAGGCCTGCAAAATGTCGGTGTCGACCGGTTTATTACCGAGAAGATGAACTATCTTGCCGGGTTGAATGTGCCGGTTATAGTCAATATTCTTGGCGATTCCCTGGCGGAATATGAGGAGATTACCGCAAGGTTGGCCGGCGTTCCAGGAGTTGCTGCGATTGAAGTGAACATCTCCTGCCCTAATGTAAAAAAAGGCGGGGTCGCTTTTGGGACCGATCCGGCGATGGCGGCAGCGGTAACATCGGCTGTGAAGAAGAAGGCCGATGTGCCGGTGATGGTCAAACTTTCACCTAATGTATCGGATATTACCCTTATCGCCCGAGCAGTTGAAGCAGCTGGAGCCGATTCGATTTCACTTATTAATACCCTGATCGGCATGGGAATTAATCTGAAAACGAAACGACCTGTTCTAGCTAATGTCATCGGCGGCCTCTCCGGGCCGGCAATTAAACCGGTGGCACTGCGCATGGTCTTTGAGGTTGCCCGGGTGGTTTCCGTTCCTGTTATCGGCATAGGGGGCATCGAGTCGGCGGAGGATGCCCTGGAGTTCATGCTGGCCGGGGCGACGGCAGTGCAGATCGGTACCGCAAATTTTGTCAACCCGAGAGCCAGTGAGGATGTCGTCGATGGGATTAGTGCCTATGCCGTGGCTGAAAAACTGACCTCGATCCGCTCCATTATCGGTGGCCTTCGATTAGATTCTTCGAACGAGCATTCTGTCAATCTTATAACCCAGCCGTGAAATAGCCATGATTACCATACAGCCCATCACCCACGTTGACGCAGAAATAGAAGTCCCCGGTTCAAAAAGTCTTACTCAGAGAGCCCTCATTGCCGCATCTCTTGCAAATGGAACAAGCAGGTTGCTTGGGCCGCTCGAAAGCGAGGATACCCACTATTCCTCTGAGGCTCTCAGGCAAATGGGCATAGGCATGGATAAAGGGAAAGAGTGGCTCATTCATGGTAACGGGGGGCTCATAGAGCCTGCTGCTGAGCCGATTTTTCTCGGCAACAACGGCACCGCCACAAGATTTTTGACGTCTGTCGCCTCGCTTGGCAATGCAAAGTATATTATTGATGGCGACCCCCGCATGCACCAGCGTCCGATCGGGCCATTGATGAGTGCCCTGCAAGGCTGGGGGGTGGATATCATTGCCACCAGGGGCACCGGCTGTCCTCCTCTTGCCATCAACGGGAAGGGGCTTGCCGGGGGTACCACAGTTCTGCCGGAAGGAAAAAGCAGTCAGTATTTATCCTCTCTGCTGCTTGTTGCTCCCTACGCCAAAACGCCGGCGGTTCTCAAGGTGGAGGGTGAGGTGCTGTCCAAGCCCTATGTTGCCATGACCCTCTCTGTGATGGACGCCTTTGGCATAGCAGTTGAGTGCACCCCGGATTTTAGCTTTTTTACTATCCCGCAAGGTTGCTATCGGGCAAGAGACTATCAGATTGAAGGGGACGCCTCCAGCGCTTCCTACTTCTGGGCTGTAGCTGCTGTTACCGGTGGACGGGTAACAGTGACCAACGTCCCGGTCCCGTCGCTGCAGGGCGATTCCATGCTGTTGCCTCTATTGGGTCGGATGGGTTGTGAAGTTACCAGGACTGGTAATGGTCTTACCTTGCAGGGAACTTCGCGTTTAAAGGGAATAAAAGTGGACATGGGCGATATGCCGGATGTGGTCCCCACTCTGGCTGTCGTTGCCGCTTTTGCCCACGGCACAACGGTGATTGAAAATATTGCCCATCTGCGAATAAAAGAGTGTGACCGGCTTTCCGCCATGGTTACTGAACTGACTAAACTGGGCGTAAAAGTTGAAGAACATGAGGCTGCAATGATCATCCATGGCGAAGGAGGAGCTAACCTTCATGGAGCGGAGATTGAAACCTATTCGGATCACCGCATGGCGATGAGTCTGGCGGTAGCTGGTCTACGTATTCCCGGGGTGCAGATTACCGGAGAGGAATGTGTGGCCAAGTCGTTTCCTGACTTCTGGCAGAGATTTGCTCTTCTTGCCGCAAAATAAATCAATTGTTATCGGCGCGATTCTTTTGTCGTGTACCGGAAGAATGCCAAATCCTGAATAATCCCCGAACTCTAAGCCTTTACCAGTGCCGGAGATGCGCGAAAGAGGTCAGTAAACTGTTATGGTACGTTTAATGACCGATGACAAAACAGATTCGGTGCTGGAGAATGCTTACCTCTTTTTCACTAAAAAAAAGAGTGTACCTTCTTCTTTCATATTGTTGGCGGCAATTTCGGCATAGCTCCCTGCGCCCCAGAAAATATCTGCCCGACCCGTCCCTTTGATGGCAGCGCCGGCATCCTGCGGGAAGACAAAACGCTTGAGTGGCATCCAGCCGGTGATTTTTCCTTGTTCATTCGCAACAGGTCGGCGCGTAACCAGATAACCAATAGTACCACCGGGCAACGCAGCTGCGTCCATGGCAATCGACCGACCGGGCGTCAGAGTTTCCGCGATGCTGCCCCGCGGCGGCAGATTATCTCCCCAGTTGAAAAAAATGAACCGGGGGTTATGCTGTAGAATTCGCTGTTGCTGATCCGGATGGTCCTTCAGGTAGGCTCTTATGGCCGGGATGTTCACCTCTTCCAGGGTCATGATTTTTTCATCGACCAGTAGTTTGCCTATACTCTTATAGCCAAGACCATTGGAGCCGGCAAACCGCACGGATCTGATAGATTTGTCCGGCAGCCGAATTCGGCCGGACCCTTGAACATGGAGGAGAAATGCATCAAAGGGGTCCCGGAGAAAGGCCAATTCGTCTCCTTGCAGTACATTCTTGTTTTCTATTTCCGCCCGGCTCCAGAAATTGATGAAGGTATGGTCTCTTTTGTATCGGCCGATTTTCTTGTTGCCATCCGCAGCAGGCTGACTGACAAGAGATTGAGGGGGGGAGTAGATTGGGGTTAGAAAGGGAGGGCTTTTCGTAAGACTGCCGGCGAATACCGGCTCATAATAGCCGGTGACCAACATGTGTCGATCTCGTGACCCGGTTCGCCCTCCGGCCTGATAGACGAGATAATTTTTTTTGAGAAACCGGTTCAGCTCTTTGCTGTCTGGGTATTGCTGTAATTTTGCTAGAAGCTCTTGTACGGAAAGCAGCAGCCACCGATTATCGTAGTGGTCTGCTCCAAAATTGATGACTTGCCTGGATTCCTGTCTTTTCAGATAAGCAACCTGGTGTCTGGCGGATTCGATCAGCGAATCGATATCCATATCATCGGCAAAGTCAGGCGTCTCGCCTGTCGTCAAACGGTGCAGCGGTTTGTAGGTATCCTTTGGATTCGCCAGGCCGTACCCCGAAATCGTACCTATCGCCAGAAGGAGAGCAAACAGGACAAAAGGAAAGAATCGAAAGGACATGTTGCCTGCCTAGTTTTTGAACGCTTCGGCCATTTCACTGACGGTCATGGCGTATTTGTTGCTGCGATTGTATTCAGTAATTACCCTGAAATTGGGATATCCTGCAACATACCGCATTCCACCACCTTCATACGGGGATCGTTCCAGCTCTACAATAGACAGTAGGCCGTTGTGCGGCGGACGCGGAATGCTGATCTGCTGGATGCGAGCGACGGTTCGCCAGTCAACCAGACCCTCTTGTCCTTCTTGTTCCAGAGCGAGTGCCAACTCTGCTTTCTGTTCGCGGCCAATTTCAGCAAACACCGGCGCCTTAAGTGTCCAGCCGAAATTTTTAAGGTAATTGGCAATGGAGGCAAAGATGTCGTCCATCGAATTGATAAGATCACTCCGATTGTCGCCATCGAAATCGACTGCATAGGTATTAAAACTTGACGGCATAAATTGGGCCTGACCAAAAGCCCCTGCGTACGAGCCGTTAATACGCAACGGATCCAAACTATTGGCTCTACAGAGAATGAGAAAATTGATAAGCTCTTTGCGGAAAAAATCGGATCTGCGAGGATACATGTCAAAGAGGGTGTTCAGTGTCCGAAAGAGATTAAATCCACCCTGATTGAAACCGAATCTGGATTCGATGCCCCAGATGGCAACGATATACTCTCTATCAACACCAAATGTAGCTTCTATCCGATCAAATAACTGTCGGTATTGGACAAGACTCTCTTTTCCCTTGGAGATACCCGAAGGTGTGATAAACAGAGGCCAATACTCATAATAGGGTTTCGCCTCTCCCGGTTTATCCATAAGCTCCAATACCTTTCGATCGCCGAGCAGTCCCTGAAAGAGTTGTTCGAGATCTTTTCGGACAAAATGATGCTCAGTTGCCAATTCCTGGAACAGCAGCTGATAACGCTGACTGGTCAAGTCGATAGGTTGATCCTCGACTATCAGATCGGCAGCCTTTGGGGTGTCGTCGCCAGTAGAGGTCGCGCCAATCAGAAAACCAAGCAAAACCACGAAAAGCGTAGAACCTATTAAGTAAAATTTCTGAAGCGGGTAAATGATAAGATCTCCTCTACAGTTTATTGACGTGCAATAACTTATTTACCATTATCAACAGTAAATAGAGAGAAATTTTTCGATAAATGCATCCAGCTGCGATGCCGGCAGACTATTGATACCTGCGGCAGCCTTTCTGCCTCCACCCGTAGGGAAAGATTTACAGAGAGTATCAGCATCACGCTGATCGTGCAGCGGGGCCCGGACACTTATCCTGAGGCTTTTATCCTTATTGTCGGAGATTACGGCATGCGCTGCGTCCGGCTGTTCACGTGCTCGCATGTTGGAAAAGACCCCGGTAATTCGTCTGGCCCATGGAGCGTCGGGTAAAATGTATATTCTGTTTTTACCGGCTGTTTGTAACTCTTGAATCTGCATTACCTGGGCAGTGTCTTCCTTATACCCTTGTCGAAGAGCGGCAAGCTCCTGCGCCTGTTCCCAAAAGAGAAAGGGACTGATGTACGGTGCAATCGCTTTGTAGAGGTCTTGAGGATGATAGTGGAGATCTTCGATATCCGTTCCGTAACCGTTATAATTGAATAATTCTCCCAATTCCTGTAATTGCCCTGTCTGGTGTTCCGTCAAGCCCTGCTCTTTTGCATGACGGTAGGCCAGGTCGTGTAAGTTGTCACCAAATGCACCGCATATGGCCCAGAGACAATATTTGCCAGCCAGAGCTGCATTGACGAGCATCGAGGTGCAGGTATCCGGAGAGGGATCGATGTATGTCTGCAGGTGAGGAAATTGCGGTATATCGCCTGCAAAATGGTGATCAAAGTAGGTAACCGAATTGTTCTGCTCCAGCAGCTGCAGCAGTGCAGCACGATTACTGTCAAGGGAGATGTCGAATACCGTGAGGTGAGAGTTCTGTAGATCTTCTATCTGGGAGAGCAGCCGGATATCCCTTTTTACGCCAGTTAGTAACCGGGCCTCAGGAACTGGTTGTGCCAGTCGATATTGATGCAGGGCGAAAATGCCATCGGCATCGCCATTGAAAATGTCAAAGTACATAGCAAATTTTCTTTCTAGGTAAATATTATGAATAGCTAAAAAAACTTACGTTAAGGGTACTCCCTAAGGGAGTACCGCAAAGCAGAGGAAGAATTTTTACGAGGCCATTAAAAGTTGATGCCCATGGGGGAACCCAAATTGGCCAGACTGAAGATGACAAGATAGGCTGTATCCTCGGGAGTGTATCTTGTCTCAAATTTGACTGCCCAACAGGGTGCCCGATAGGTAAGAGAGCCTCTGGCTTCGACCGTTTCATCTTGCGAGATTGAATGTTCTACTGTCCCCCCCGCAAACCAGCGGTTGATAATATGCGCGGTAAAAGTGCCATTGATCTGATCGATATCTTCTTCTTCGTTGAAGCTGTAATCAAGACTTAAAGAATCACCTCTGCTGTTCCTGTAAGCACCTTCAAAGAGATGCTCGTTAAAGGTATTATCATACACATCATAATAATTTTTGTAAGCAAGGTATATTCCACTCAACGGCCACCATTTCAATTCCGTAAAGATATCGGAAAAAGGCTGATCCGACTCGTCACTACGAAGATCATAGGATTGTTCTATATTCAGCTCTGCAAAGTCCTTACGGCTACCCCAGTTTTTTTCACTGCTGGCGAAGGTGTTGAAATAATTATCGATCCCATAGGTAATGGCATTTTCGTCGTCGATAAAATCAACATCATCGAACTGTGGCAGATTGTCCTGATCGACAGAGGGAATATAGTTATATTTGACATAGGGCCTTGCCTGATGCGTAAGCGTTCGATTATTGTTTCCGGACAAATTAAAATCTCTCTCAAGAGTCGTCGCGACCTCAGTTTCAAACTCCGGATATATCCGGTTCTGGATGTCGTCGTTTGCCCATTCTTCCTCCCCATAGGTCTGTACAAGGTAAAAAGTATCACGGATACCGACTTCCGCTCGTGATTCAAGGTATGCCCCGAGAGGAATAGGGGTGGAAATTTTCGGGTTAAGATCGACTCGATGCCCGCCTATGCCGTCTTCCCGCCAATAATTGACATAATTTGTGTCCCAATCAAAGTCAAAATATGTTTTCCCGATAGGCACTACCCCTGAGTAATCGACGCTGGGTAATTTCCAGAGCGGGGTATCGGTGCCACTGGCTTCGGTGTCTGTGTCGTTGATAGCGAGCAGGCTCACCTGCAGAGATGTGCCATTCCAGCTGCGCAGAGTTTTTAGGGTGTTTTCGCGCAAGGTCTCGGTTTTATTCTGGAAACCCCTGCCAAAAGTGTCAAGGTAATTATCATACGTTTTCTCAAATCCCGTTGTGCCAGTGTCAAACTCCTTCAGGTAATCCTGATCGGAAACGATATCAATATCGAGACGAGTCTGCCAGTCGGCAAACGAATGGTCCGCTTTGCCCCTGAGCCAGTATCTGTCGCTGTTATCGTGAGTATAGCCGGTATCATTATAATATTCGGTTTCCGAGGGTTCCGAAAGCTTATCATCGAGATAATTGGCAGTAAGGATTCCTTTGTTGGTCTCGCTTGCCACATAACGGAACTCGACACCCGGCATGAAGCCACGATTGCTCAAATATTCCGGATAGAAAGTTGCATCTGCGGATTCAGAAATGTTGAGAAAAAATGGGAGGTTAACGCCAAAACCGCTATTGGTTGAGTAAGAAAATTCAGGAAAGACAAAACCGGTCTGGCGAGTGTTTTTGACCGGCACAACAAGGTAAGGCGAATAGAGAACAGGTACGTTTCTTATTTTGAATTTTGCATTTTTCAAGACGGCAAAGCCATCCTGCCGCACATTTGTCTCTGAGCTGGAGAAACTCCAGGGAGGGACCTCGCCGTCATTAAGCTTACAGGTGATGACCCAACCGTCATTAATCCGGTAGGTGTCCAGTCCGGTTTTTTCAATCTTTTTTCCTTCGAGATGCAGGGTGTTGTCTTTGTGAACAATAGTTGCGTCGGTAAAAGTACCGGTTTGATCGACGAGATTCAAGGTGCCTGCTTTGGCGGAGAGTTGATCTTCCTGAGTTATAATTTGTACATTGCCTTTGGCATTGATCGATTTCAGATCGACATCATAGACAATCCAGTCGGCTTTAATTGTCATGGTTGTGTGGTATTGTGGCGGTGGTAACTGTACAACGTCATCAGCTACTGGCTGCTTTTTATCGACTTTCTCTTCCAGAATACCCGACCAGAGGGCGTCTTTGATCTCAGCTGCCGAGCGCGGCGGCGACATTTTTTCTCGTTTTAACAGCACGACGCTGCCTTTGGCCACTATGCTGTTTGGATTTTCATAACGGGTAATTTTATCGGCAGAAACATTCCATTCTTCCGTCGAGGTTTTTTCTGCGTAAGCCTGACATATAAAAAAAGACCAGAAGAGAACAGCAAACGTAATGCTGAAAAGTGGGTAAGGGTTGACTCGGTAAAAACTTGAAGACACAGTATACTCCTTTCACGAGATCGTTTTCGGCAACGTAATAACCTTTTCTATTTATGAAGAAAAGAGTAAAATATACAATATTGTTGTCATTTTTGTATGGTGTAAAGTGACAGGAGGACGACTCTGCGTTTACGTACTTGATAAGTTCACGAAATGTACGGTTCAGAGCGAATACTGTCAAGTTTAAAGTCAGACCCTCTCTGCTCCTTAATGACAATATATGTCTCATATAACTCGAAAAATAATGAATTGAATGGTGGGTGCCGTGAAAGAGTTATCTGATCGACCCAAAAATGGCGAAAATATAGAAATTCTCTTGGCATAATTTCAAATACCATTTGTGTTTCGTGAAAATTGACAGTACTAGTGAGTCGGAGTATTGATCGTATAGTAACAAGACGGGTTCGCTGTACCATAGAACACCCGGGATCATTGCTTTTTATAAGAATTGCAGGTGTACAGTGAGTAATAGACATTCGTGTTAGGCCAGCCGAGAGCTGTGGACATAGCGCTGTTTTTACTGCGGGAATAGCCACAGCATAATTGCAGCCTGAACCGAGCTTGCTCAATGTATCCCGATAAGAGAGTCGGTACAAATACGCTGTTTGTTGCAGGACAGGTTTTTTAATGCCTGTATTGTCGACGAGTATACCAATAAGATTGCCGGGTTGTGTCCACCCCCTCGTGTACTTCACCCGGTAAAAAGGAAAGAATATGGTTGGAAAAAAAGAATCTGAAAAAGAAAATAAAACTGTTCAAATAAAGGCGACGACCGGGGCGTGGTGGAAGAGTACCACGGCAAGTGATTCGGCACCCGATAGCACCTCGGAAGCTTCGGAACCTAAGAAAGAGACGGCCTCAGCCGGAAAAGCAAAAAAAACTCCGGTAAAAAGAGCTCCAAGAAAACCAACAGCAAAGGCAAGTCCTGAAAAAGAAGGTGGTGCTGATACAAAAAGAGTTGGAGAAGAAAGTCAAGACGAACCTAAAAAGAGTGCACCCGCCAGGAAGCGCTCCGGAAGACGTCCGACGAAAAAGACGGAAAAACAAGGCGAAAATGTCCTTCCCGATACAACGGCTCCAGTAGAGCAGATAGAAGTCGTCTCTGAAACCAAAAATGATATTGACCAGCTCGAAGAGCCCCCTGCCGAAGAACAAAGAGCACCCAAGCGCCCACGTGGGCGTCGTGGACGGGGAAGCAGGAAAAAGACGACTGTCGTAGAAAACTCTGCAACGATTGCAGAGGAGGCCGACAATGATGCGGAACCTTCTACCATACTCGATGAGAGAGATGAGGCAGGAATTGAGCAGCCCGTTCTTGCCGATTTCGATGACGAGCAGGAGACGCAGGACGTTGTAGCTTCGGAGCATCCTGCAGCAGAAAAGACCACCAGTGCCCAGCACAAAGAAGAAACTAAAAAAGTTTGTAAACTACTCATTAACGCAGAAGAACCGGAAGAATGCCGCCTGGCTTTGCTTGAAGATGGTCGGTTGGAATCCATTCATGTCTCAACGATTTCCAGAACGCAAACTAAAAGCAATATCTATAAGGCCCGGATTGTTGCTATCGAGCCGAGTCTTCAGGCGGCTTTTGTTGATTACGGCACAGAGAAAAACGGGTTTTTGCCCTTCAGCGAAATCCATCCGGAATACTATAAGCAGGACTTGTCGGCAGAAACTCTTCGCATGGTGGAAAATAACCAGTGGAAGAAACTGAATATTACCGATGTCATTGAGAGAGGGCAGGAGATTCTGGCTCAGGTTGTCAAAGAGGAGGTGGGCAAGAAGGGTGCAAACATGACCACCTTCCTGTCGATCCCCGGACGCTGCGTGGTCCTCATGCCCGGCTCAGATTCGGCAGGGATTTCCAGGAAAATTTCCGGAGAACTGCGAAGATCGCAACTTCGGGATACCATGCTTTCCATGAATTTACCGGAAGGGATTGGCTGGATTGTTCGTACCGCCAGCATCGATATAACCCATGATGCCTTAGTCCGCGATGTCGAGTATCTCCTTGAACTGTGGGGCGAGATTAAGGATAAAGGGCAGGAAATGGATGGGGTCGGTTTGGTCTATGAAGACCATCGGAGTGTTCTTCGATTTTTGCGCGAACATTTCGATCCCTCCATTCAGGAGATTCTGGTTGATGATCGTACCGCACTGGAGCAGGTTAAAGAGTTTGTCAAAATGCTGCCAGAGCAACAGAGAACTGTCAATGTTCGTTTTCATCAGGGCGCTCGACCAATATTCAATCAGTACAGTGTTGAAGATCAGATAGAATCGATTTACCAATCCCAGGTGAGTCTTCCTTCGGGTGGATCCATTGTTATCGATCCGACCGAGGCGCTGGTGGCAATCGATGTCAATTCCGGTTCGACCTCTAAAGGCAAGAATTTTGAAGCTTCAATTTTTCAGGCCAACATGGAAGCTGCTTCAGAATTGGCCCGGCAGTTAAGGCTGAGAGACCTTGGTGGATTAATTGTGGTTGACTTTATCGATATGCGGAACAGAAAGCATATCCTTGCCGTCGAAAGAGAAGTTAAGGCGGCGATGAAAAAGGATAAGGCCAAAGTGGATTTCAGCAGGATATCCAAATTCGGCCTGATGGAGATCTCCCGGCAAAAGCTCGGTGCTCCGATTGAGGCCGGAAACTATCGACGATGTGAACATTGTAAAGGCCGGGGTACGGTGCGATCCATTGAGACACTCTCCCTCTATTATCTGCGACGAATCCAAACCGGTGCCAGCCGGAAACCGGTAGAGGCTATTGAGTGCCACTTTCCTCTTGATGTGGCATCCTATCTGCTTAACAATAAAAGAAGTGAACTCGCCGAGTTGGAAAAACGGTATCAGGTTGAAATAAACATAAATGCCGAGGTTGATATGAAACCTGCCGACAATGAAATACTTTTCCATAAGGCAGAAAAAGAAAATATTTCCAAAAAACAGGCTTGAGTTACCGATCAATCTAGGGTATAAAACCATCTCTCCAATGCACCAGTAGCTCAGCTGGATAGAGTACCTGACTACGAATCAGGGGGTCGCAGGTTCGAATCCTGCCTGGTGTACCAAAAAATTCAAGCGGTTACAGTCTTTTGATTGTAATCGCTTTTTTTTTGCAAACATTTAACCTGAGAAGTTGTGTTATGAAACTTCTGCTAGAATTTATTCCCTTCTTCGGTGTTGAGCACCTCTCGAATCTTAAGCGCCAAATCTTTTGTCGAGAAGGGTTTCTGGATGAAATGTGTCCCTTCGACCAGTACTCCTTGGTTGGCGATTATATCAGAGGTGTAGCCAGACATGAACAGGCATCTCATCCCTTTTTTATCGGTAATAAGCTTTTCTGCCAACTCTCGACCATTCATTTCAGGCATAATTACGTCGGTTATGAGCAGATGTATTTCAGGGGTGAACTTCTCAACCATGCTCATGGCTTTGCCTGGAGTGTTTGCTGCCATGACAGTATAGCCAAGGAGTTGGAGCATCGTCGTCGTCATTTCGAGAATCGTTGGTTCATCTTCCACTAACAATATGGTCTGCTGACCACGAACATCGGGTTCTGCTGACCTTTTCCTTGACCCTTCCCTGACTTTTCCCCCATCCTTAAATCTGGGTAGGTAGATCGTAAAGACAGTTCCCTTTCCCGGTTCGCTGTATACCTCGACACAGCCATTGTTCTGCTTAATTGCACCGTAAACGGTGGCCAGTCCAAGTCCGGTTCCTGCACCGACCTCTTTTGTGGTAAAAAAAGGTTCGAATATATGCGTAAGCATGAATTTGTCCATGCCGCAACCGGAATCACTCACAGAAATCCGTACGTAATCTCCAGGAACACAGTCCGTAAGAGTGGCGCAAAACTCGTCATTGAGGGTGCTGTTGCCCGTCTCGACCGTTATCTTGCCCACACCCGCGATAGCATCACGGGCATTGACGCAGAGGTTAGTCAGGATTTGGTCCATCTGCGAAGGATCCATTGTGACCGGCCAGATTTCGGTTCCGAGCCTCCAAACGAAATCTACATCTTCACCAATGAGCCGTTTCAACATTTTCAGTAACTTTTCAATGGTCACATTCATGTCAAGCACTTCAGGTGCTACGGTCTGCTTTCGGGCAAAGGTCAGGAGTTGCCTGGTCAGATCGGCTGAACGATTGGCTGCCATGTGAATTTCTTCCAGGTCGGCAAAAAATGGCTGGGTGGGGTCTACTTTATCCATAATCATCTCGACATGCCCAATGATCACCGAGAGCATATTATTAAAGTCATGGGCTACTCCACCTGCCAATTGTCCCACAGCCTCCATCTTCTGAAATTGTCGAAGTTGCACATCAAGCTTTTCCTTTTCTTGTTCCATCCGCTTTCGTTCGGCAATTTCTTTAAGCAACGCTTCATTAGCCTGCTGCAGCGCAGCCGTACGTTCCTGTACCCGATCCTCGAGTCTAGCATGGGCGCGTTGTAGTTCTTCTTCGGCTTCTCTTCGCAGGCTAATATCCTGAAGAGTCGCAAGAATAGCTGGTTCCCCATTCCAGGTGATCTGAGATGCCAGGCACTCAATCCACACAGATGTTTGATCTCTACGTAATCCTAAGAATTCATAACATTCAGGGGTTGGCAGGCCATTTAGGAAGGCGTCGCTGTAACTCTTTAATCGATCTCTTTCCTGCTTGGTTACCAAAGTTATATGGTTTAACCCGACGAGTGTTTCAGGACTTTCGTGTCCGAAGATACGGGCAAGAGAGGGATTAGCCAACTGGATGATACCCTTTTGTAGGATAGAAATTCCTTGGATTGAGCCCTCGATCAATGCCCGATATTCACTTTCACTGGCTTGTAGAGCGCTGGACTGATTTTCGAGTTGTCGAATGAGGTCTCTTGAGACACGAACTGCGGCCGTCATGCGATTCCGAAGATCATCTGCGGTTCTTGAAATAAAAGAGAGATAGATGTTCGAAGCATATATGAAGAATACTGTCGTCAATTCTGCGGATATCGTCATTGGACGCTGTTCGAAGTACGCAAGATATAACAGCATCAGCACATAACCAGCCGTCGAGGCGTTCGCAAAGAGCAGCGTTTTACGGAAGGTGGTCCTCGCCTGATCGGCTGTTCGTACCATCAACAGGAAAAAAAGCCAGCTTTTCTCTCCCCCAGAGTAATATATAGCCATGATGAAGAAAACAAGATCAAAGAAGAGAAAGAATGACCCAAGGTTGAACCGTTGCACTCTGCTGAAATAAAAAAAAAGGATGGCCCAGGAAATTGCGATGTACGTTGCGTATATGATGAGTAGTTTCCAGAAATCCATCCAGGCCGTATCTGTCGGCAACAAAAACAGATTATGCAGAAGAACAAAAAGGGCTATAATTATCAGCCCAAAGGTACGGAAAATAGGAATATCGAACACATGATGTCGGTAGACCCTCCTGATATGCTGGAGCTTGGCTTCTTCAGGATCGAGAAAAATAGGCGACGGCGTGTTAGAGGTTGTGAAGAATGAACAGACTTTATTTATTAGGTTCATGAAAAGCCCTTTTGGCGGGAACATCTCACTGGTCGCACAGGTTTTGATTCAGCCTGTAGGAACAATCTCGTTTAGTTGAACAAGTGATTACGTTAAAAATCCGCTCTAAACAGTCTCTGATAGGCTCAACCTTACTTTGTATTCTTATCCAATTCTTGTGTTTTTTGTGTGGTTGTCAATAAGAGGCGTGTAATAAAGGATTTTTTTTCAGTGGTGTCTGGTCCTATTAATAAAATGTTTTGGCTTTCCAATAATTAACGAAAATCTGACAAAGTAAACATGCAATCCGCGGGCACTACGTAACCGGCAAATCTGGTAACATAAAATCTTAGATCAAAAGAAGGCGAATGAGCATATGCGTCCAAGCTCAGAGTTACTCAAGATTGTATGCAACTTAGAGCTACGAGGATTATGGTTGGCCAGGAAAAAGTCTAAATTATAAGACAAAGAAAAACGGAAGACGCTGGAAAGGCTTCATCCGTTGGTGAGAAGCGACTGGAAATTCTGGAAAATAGTCATAGGAATGATTTTAATGTGTAGTTCCTGTTTTTTGCATTCCTGCTGTTTGTTCCAATAGTGATTAATTGACCATCGATCAACTGTCCAGCATGATAGATTAACATAGTTGTATGGCTGGTTTCAAATGCTCTACGGTGTACCTCGGTTTCGTGATAAGCCATGCCAACTGTTTTCAATATTGCATATGTAGCGCTCCGGTCTAACCCAAAACAACCTTTCTTAACAATTAAATCCGTGGAATGAACACCTCGTATATACTCTTTCAATATTGAAATTGGTAAAACAAACTTTTCATACTGGGTAGAGTCGGTTCGGGTAGAAGAGAATTTTAGAACAGCCGGGATGAGACATATCCCAATCAGTTTTAAGATCTCTTGATTATCGTTCATTTTAGCCAGTAGTACCTATAACTCACGACATTGACACCGTATCGTCTACGAACCAGGCTTTCGGATAGTACAATGAAGCTGTTTTACTGGTACGGAGTGAACAATTGGTGCACCAAGATATCATTTTTTTACACACCCTCCTTTTTCTTCACTTAAATGTAGAGGTTAGAGAGCCTTCCTGTTCTACCTTTGCAACTTCACTTAATGACCCCACATCAGCGCTTTAGGCCAAATATAACGTATAGCACGCTACAATGTGGCACGGCAATTGCTATGATCAACACGACACAATGCAAAACTACAGTTAAACTTTAGCCTGCAGCTTGCGGCGGGCCATTATTTTTAAATATAAGGAGAACGCAAAATGCAAATAAACAGGCGGCATTTTTTGAAATACTGTATTGGCTCAGCAGCAGTGCTGGGCCTGCCAATGACAGTACTTGGTAAACTAGAGATGGCGTTTGCTGCTAACACGTCCACTTTACCCAAGGTTATATGGCTCAACGCAGCCAACTGCACAGGTTGTACCATATCTCTGTCTAACCTGTTCAGCGATAGCGGCCCGACGGATATCGCCGACCTGTTGTTCAATACTATCGACCTCGTTTTTCATCCTACCCTCATGAGCGCAGCCGGGGATCTTGCTGTGCAACAGTTAAAAAATACAGCCGAGGGGAGCTATATACTAGCTGTTGAGGGTGGAATCCCGACCGCATTTGGCGGACATACCTGCATGCTCTGGAGTGAAGGTGGTAGGGACGTGACTGCAATGGAAGCTGTTCAAACGCTGGCCCCAAACGCTGCAGCCATCTTAAGTATAGGAACTTGCGCCAGTCACGGTGGAATTCCTGCAGCAAGCCCGAACCCGACCGGCATCGTCAGTGTCGGCGAACTCACCGGTTTAAATACTGTTAATATGCCTGGCTGTCCTACTCATCCAGATTGGATCGTTTGGACCGTTGCCCACCTGCTCGCGGGGGAAATGCCACAGCTGGATGATCGTAGCCGCCCAACAGCACTGTATGGCACCGAGATTCACAAAAACTGTCCTCGTAAGGGGCAGGGTGAAGCGAAAACATTCGGTATTGCCAACAAGTGCCTTAAAGAACTTGGCTGCAAAGGCCCCGAGACAAAGGCGGATTGTCCGTCTCGTAAATGGAATAACGGAACCAATTGGTGTATTGGAGCCGGAGCGATATGTATTGGTTGCACTGAACGAGATTTTCCCGACAAGTTTTCTCCATTTTACAAATTGGAATACGAATATAAACATTTCGAGAAACCGGTTACCAAAGACCCTAATCCTAATCCCCCCGAGCCGGAACCCACCACAGATTCCCTTACATTATCCAAGGCAGTCTGGCGAGAGGATTTGTCCATGCTTGTAGTGAAGGGGGAAGGGGAGGCTGGCCAGATCGTAAGTGTTTACAACAGAGATACCAACACCCAGCTAGGTGCCGTCACCGTAAAATCGGATGGCACATGGACATTTCGCCGAAAGAACCCATCTCCAATTCCTCAAAGAGTAAAGGTAACATCTGGTAGCCAGGCGGTTTATAGAGAGGTTGCTAGCGCATCAGTTTTCGCCTGACACTCTGCAGTGCATTTTAATTGTGGGTATGTCAACCGGCTCATAAAATTTTGATATTAGTTGAAAGAACGAACACTTTTGGAGATATAGAATGAAAACAATTACCGTCATGGATCCGGTTACTCGGATTGAAGGTCATATGAAGATCGAAATAGCCATTGACACCAACGGCGGGCAACAACAGATCGTTGATGCCCACTGTACCGGAACACTTTTTCGCGGCTTTGAGACCCTCCTGAATGGCCGCAGTCCTCTTGATGCGCCCATTATTACTCAGCGCATATGTGGCGTTTGCCCGATCTCCCACGGACAGGCAGCTGTCCAGGCCCTGGAAAATGTTTCTAACTGGCTGCCGCCTACAAATGCACGATTGTTACGCAACTTGACTCTCGGGGCCAACTTTCTGCAATCACATATCCTCCATTTTTACCTGCTTGCGGCTCTCGATTACGTTGCCGGGCCAGCTGCCTCGCCATGGGCGACAGCATGGCAAACGGATATGCGTCCCGGCCTGGACGGCGTGGCAGCAAATCTACCCGCCGCGATAGCCGCCCGCCGACAGGCCCACGAAATGGGTGCTGTGTTTGCTGGTAGAATGCCAAGCACTAATAGTTTTATCCCCGGTGGATTCACTGCCATCCCTACGGCTAGTGATATCGCCAGCTATAAAAAGCACCTTGCTGAGCTGACCTCGTTCATTGAGAATGTCTATCTGCCAGATGTCCAGCAGGTCGGGAATGTCTACAGTGATTATTTCGACGTTGGTCGCGGGAGCGGCAATTTACTCGCTTATGGCGCATTCGAGATGGATGATACCAATAGTTCACGTTTATTTTCCGGAGGGTACGCCGAAAGCGGTGTCGCGGATATTCAGGACACCCTGAACACTAACGATATAACCGAATCGGTCAAATATTCCTGGTATGCAGATGCCACCGGCAATCTGACGCCAGCTTCTGGAGAAACACGGCCTGAATATCCAAAAGAAGGCGCTTACTCGTGGCTCAAGGCCCCTCGACTGAAGGGGAAGCCATATGAGGCTGGTCCGCTGGCACGAATGTGGATCAACGGTGATTATGATCGTGGTATTTCGGTCATGGATCGACATGTAGCTCGAGCGCTGGAGGCGAAAAAGATTGCTGTAGCCATGGATGGCTGGCTGAACGAATTGAATGCCGGACAAAACGCGTTCGACGATAACTTCGAACAGTTCTCCGGATTCGGTGTAGCATTAACTGAAGCTCCCCGTGGTGCTCTTGGCCATTGGGTGGAAATCACCCAGGGGAAGATTTCCCATTACCAGGTGATTACACCTACCTGCTGGAACGCATCCCCTCGTGACGATAATGATGTCGGCGGTCCGATGGAAACAGCCTTAATCGGTACGCCGATCGAAAATCCCGACGAGCCGGTAGAAGCTCTTCGTGTTATCCACGCCTATGACCCTTGTCTTTCCTGTGCAGTGCATATTTTGCGCCCGGACCAAAAACCAATTGTTGTCCACACTGGTAAATAATAAATTTCAGTCGGCTGGTCTAACAACCTAGTGATAGCTGCGGACAAAGAACAAATAATTTTGTGAGAGGTAGATGCAAACACTTATTCTCGGAATCGGCAATGAACTTTTGGGAGACGAAGGGGTCGGGGTACATGCCGCCCGACTTCTTCGTGAAGAAAACTTGCCAAAAAATACAAAGATAGTAGAGGTCGGTACCGCGATTCTAGACGCCCTAACAGATCTGGAACAGGCAGATCGAATTATTGTGCTCGATGCCATGAAGGGCGATCAACCTCCGGGGACAGTTTATAAAATATCCTTAGATCATTGTAGCGGCGCATCATGCATCGCCTCAATGCACGGTTTTGATATTTTCCGGGTAATGGCGCTAGCTGGGTGCAGCACTCCCCCGCCGGTTATGGTCTTCGGGGTAGAACCGCAAGAAATCAACTGGTCACTGGAGTTATCAACTTCGGTGACTGAATCGATGCCGTACCTGCTTGACGCGGTACGGGCGGAGTTGATGGACTAGGATAATACGAGAACAGAGACACAACGGCATATACTTGAAAAACCAAAAGGCCCCTGTTTCAGGGGCCTTTTTTAGTTTTCTAAAATATCTAAAAGCATCAAGAAGCACTCTGCAATGTTTTGGACCTGCCCTCGTATTTTTTTCCAATTCACTCTTCAAATCGACAGTGAGATGGGCCGCATTGGCATCGTTTATCTCTGACGCCAGGGTCTTCATCTCCCACCGGAACTCCTGAGTGAGGAAATCAAGTTTTTGCCAAGACCGCTGCCAAGTGCTATCAATCCACCCAAAGGGTGTCATCTCAATCTTAGATGTGCCTACTGCACGGAGAAGAGACGTGGTCCTGTGAAATTACCCAAACCTTAAGTGGAAAATCTGTTATCAATGACACTCACAATTGGGCCAACAGCTGGGGTAGAAAATGGTTTAAAGGTTATTTCTTGATCATACTCATGGAATATCAGTACTGTGTGCCAATTTTAGTAGCTCATCTTCTCTGGGATAATAACACAAACACCTTCTCATGGGGTTGGTGTGTAACCATCCCTTAAAGGAAATGATGTCTGTGATAGTGAAGCATGGCCAGCATTAACTCAGATAATTTTGATTTATCCGAACTCCAACGTAAACGCCAAATAAACTACCTATAGTACTTGCCGTGTACGCAGTCATGATGCCTATGTAGCTTCCCAACCACCAACCGAGCCAACCGATGATTGTTATGCTAATCAAAAGGATAATTTTTCTCATATTGTTATAATCTTTCCTTATCGCAACAAATATTCATCCTGTGTCGCTACGTCAGCACCGTCAGTATATAGCACACCTTATTTATCAATACCCCATCTTCTCTGGAATACCACCTCTAGCGCCACCTCTAGGCATAGGTGTATCACTTTGCCTTCCTATAATCAAATGGATGTGGGAAGGAAATAGAGCTTGCCTTAGACAGGGTTGAAGCTGGTGAATATGGTTATTGCGAAATAACAAATGAGGAAATTGGCCTTTAAAAGGCTTGAAGCACATCCGGTAGCAACTCGTTGCATTGAAGCCCGGGAACAATTTGAACGACTGATAAATGCAAGACGACGGTCGGTATTGGTCTAACTCTTCACTGATTTCTGCTTGGTTCAGGTTTTTCATTGTGTTCTCTCTATGCCGCTGTTTATCGGAGTATGAAGCTTTGGCAAGTACATACTGATCTATGTGCATATGCAGATTATTGGTAGATACAGATAATATTTTGTTGGCAGGAAATACCATTTTTTGTCTCTGAAAGATATTTTCGATAGAAATGTATGCCAGTTTACGGTAGATAAATCAGCAGTTCTCCTAACAGAGCTCATGATCAGTCAGTATGTTTGCTTTGTATTGGCGTCAACTCTCAGGTTTTGGCTAGAAAAGAGTTTTTGGGATTAGTGTTGGTTATAGACTTGTATCTTTTTCATCAAGTCATAATTGGAATTTCCCGTATCCTCTGCGGGATAAAGACCATTGTAGCTGTGCGATGCTTTATGATTCTCCCTGTTTTATGAAAAGCCCGAGCCCATCGCCGTTCTTGCGGCAATATGCAGAAAACACATCATCTGGAACCTAAACGATAGGAAACATGGTATGAAAAGATTGTTCCTGCTGCTTACACTCTTTATTTCGTCGACCGCCTGGGCGGCTATACCAGCCACACCGGTCATGACCCTTTACCGCTTTAACGGTGCGCTCGATATCCCCTATTATGATATCAAAACCTTCCGCAGAACAGGGCCGGCAGTGCCTGCCGGTACACTCGCTCAAGGCTCGTCGGTCGTGCCCTGTATAGTTGTGGACGACGGGCTCCCGTTAACCGATAGCCAGGGCGTTCCTTATGTGGGCTTTCAGGTGATTATGGATTCCCGCACGGCGACGCCGGCTTCGGTGGAGTATTATACAAACGCCGTTAAGCAGCGGCAAACAATGACCGTCGCCAATCACCATTGTGAAGGTGGTGTCCAATATGTTCTTGATGTTCGAAGGCTGTATGCGATGACTAAAGCGCCTTTTTTCGATCCCCCTCCCCGAACCAAAGTCAGTACTGCCGCAACGCCGCCACGCGGCGAGCTGGATCAGATCATTCGAACCTTTCACAACTCGACCTATTGTGACAGTACCAATCGGCGTCTGACCGGGCGTCGCGATGCTTTACAGGGGGCCTGGGATCGCTTCATCCGTGATCAGCAAAATCGCTGGTCAATTCGTTCCCTGCAGCGCGCCAAGCATCTGGATTACACCATGCGCACCGCGATTTTCGAAGGACATCTGGAGCGTGGTTGTAACGCCTATGGTGCCTGTGAACGTAATATTATTGCCCTCTCGATTCGTAACCGCGGCCTTGAGTCGTGCGTCCGGCGTCAGGGGTGCGAGGCTCCCGGCGATTTTCAGGGCGTTTCATCCAGCGTCTCCCAGTACAACATCTGGGATGAATACCTGACTCAGATTTCCGGATTGACCTCCTGCTTCCTGCGCGACGATCTGGCCGGTGACCGAAATTACAGCAAGCTGCAAAGCATGTACGCGCAAAACCTGGATGATGTGCAACGCATCCTGTTTGGCAACGATCAGGACCTCGCGGCGATTTTCCCGAATAATTCGCTGTCGGACCTGAAAAATCTTAGACACTACTATCATGCCCCGGCGATGGGGAAATGCTTTCCCCAGCACGACCGGGTTGAGTACATGTCAGGGGCGGTGGCCCGCAGGGGAAACAATTTCGCGCTGATAGCCGATACCCGGATTCGGGTGGATCAAAAGACGGAAGGCGGGTATTTCTTTCGTAACTTCCTCGTAAGGGAAGACCCGGCCAGGGATGTCATCACAATCGTTGACAACTATCCAGGATTCGTCGTGGATAAGAGACGAGTCACCCTGAAAGCACCGTCCCGATGTGCTCCCTATGGGATTCCGAGTGGCTGTAGGTTCAATGAGATCGGACGATATCGAAAAACACCTTCCTGGCTTAATGGTGGTAAACCGCTGGAACTGAGATGTCGTATTGCTGACCAGGGGGAAACGTGCCAGGGAGAAAAAGAATCGAAAACAGTCAAAGTAGGCGGGGCGTGTGATACCCAGATGAGGCCGATCACAGGTGTTAAGTAGGGTTGCATGCCGGCCTTGACGTCACTTGAACCACAGGTACGTTGCATCGTCTGTGGTTCATTGTTGATTGGCGGTGAACTGAAGCCGGTTTACTTGTGCTTCCCCTTCTTTATCTCACAAGCTCCTGATGTGCAGGTTGTTGTTCGTTTCGGCAAATATTGCCTGATATTCGCAAAACCCCTGTAACAGACACGGGCAAGTGGGTTGATGAGGGGAAGGGATATGAACGTGCCCAGCAGACCAAAGAGCGTAGACGATGGAAATGCCTGCCAGATGGCCCAAAAAGATTCAACTCCGCGATAAACCACCCCCCGCGCATCGATTGCATGCATCAGCTCCATAAAATCTTCCTGGGGAATGCCGTATTGCTTCGGCTCAAAATCAGGAGCACTGATGTCGATGCAGCGGAGCTTTCCTTCACGGTCCTTTGCACGATACATTTCTATTTCTCTGGCACAGACCGAGCAGGAGCCGTCAAAAAAGACGCGGAGCGGGAATTCAGGTGATGGCGGCCTGCGCCTATTTTTGGGAACTGTCATGAAAGAATTATCGTCAAGACTCCCCGGCTGGTTTCTCTGCAATGATTTCCAGTCTAACGAGCTGGATTCCGGCATCTTCCATGCCAATTTTCGCTGCGGCGGCAGCCGACACGTCGATTACACGACCCGCCGGCAATGGTCCTCGGTCGTTGATACGCACTTCAACCGATTTATGATTGCGAATGTTGATAACACGTACTTTGGTACCAAACGGAAGTGACCGGTGCGCTGCTGTGAGTCTTTTCTGAGAAAACTTTTGGCCGCTGGCAGTCTTCCTGCCGTTAAACTTGTCGGCATATATGGAGGCCAGCCCACGTATCACTTTTCGGGATCTGTCGGAAAGGGAAATGGGGGTTACTATATGTTTGGTGGAGGTGAACGATCGTTTTACTTCACTGGCTGAGGTGGCCGCGTTGAGTGATTGGTCGGTGGTAAAAAACAGTATCGCTAGGCTGATCGCTATTACAAAAACGAACTTGGTGGTTTGCATTATTTCTTTCTCACAAGCTGAAGTCCTGAAGGTTTTTTCTTTCAAGATTTGCAAAAATACCACAAATTCGACGCATTGCAATCTAAACCTGTTTTTGTGTCCTTGCAGGCAAGCTAACTATATTGAAAATTCATAACAATTTTTTTCCGTCTCGGAGGCAAACAACCCCTTTTTTCCGTAAGCGTTCACCAACACCGAAACTGTTTTGTCATCGATCATTAAACGTACCTTGTGAAAAATAATCGGTAAGGTTTCCTTTTTTGTTACGACGTATAGAGTACTAAGCAGCAACTCTTGTTATATTGTTCAGGAGCACAGCTGGTACCAGCTCCTCTCTCTTGTAAATACGAAGGTGATACGTCGGTGAAAAAGCTTGAAAACATTGGAGAACGATGGCAGCTGAAATGAGAGTGGATAATGATCCCTTAACCTGGTTGGACCACTATGGTGATGCACTGTACCGGTTTGCCCGTACCCGTGTTCGAGACTCCTTTTCCGCTGAGGACCTGGTTCAAGAGACTTTACTTGCTGCCTATCGTTCTCGTGAAAAATTTTCTGGGCAGTCCACTGTGAAAACCTGGTTGACAGGTATCATGAAACACAAGATAGTGGACTATTACAGGAAACTGACACCCGAGCAGGGTGATGAAAATATTGATGATTTTTCCTATAGTACGGACGAGCTGTTTAATGAGAAAGAGAAATGGAAAATTAAACCGGGTGACTGGGCTGGAGATCCCAAAAACACATTTGAACTTAGAGAGCTCATGGGTACTATCCAGGCGTGCCTGGCGGACATACCCGAAAATTTGGCATTGGTCTATACCCTCCGCGAGCTGGAAGGAGAGACGACCAGTGAAATATGTGAGTTGCTTCAGATAAGGAAAAATAACTGTTGGGTCATACTGTACAGGGCAAGAATGCTGCTCAGGCGTTGTCTTGAAGTAAACTGGTTTGGCGGAAAGAAAGAGGGAATATCATGAGGCACTGGATATTTAGCTGTAAAAAAATCACCGGCATGATATCTGAATCCATGGACCGGAAATTGCCACTCTACAAACGCATGGGTATCCGGTTTCATCTGATGATGTGTGTCTTGTGCAGGCGCTACCAGCAACAACTGCTTTTTATTCGATCGGTACTCCGCCGGAACAGGGAGGCCGATGAGGTTTCTTGTCGATCTCTCCCTGACGATGTCCGTGAACGTATAGAAAAAAAACTGACGAACGAGGTGTCCAAGGTCTAAATTTTTTCCCCCCTCTCCACCTGTATTTATCAGTACTGCATTTTTACTCAAAGTGTCGCAACTGATAGCTGAAATATAAAGTTCTCCCCCCTCTCGCTCCCGCTGACTACCCTCTTGTAAACACCGTAAGCGTTCACCAGCATCGAATCTGTTTTGTCATCGGCCATTAAACGTACCAATAGTACGGTTTAATGACCTCTTTCGCGCGTCTCCGGCACTGGTGAATGCTTACAGTTCGGAGGTTATTCAGAATTTGGTGGTTTTCCGCTGAAAGGTTACTAACCACCAATGAAGAAGTAAAAAACACCTTTGACAGGTTATCCGCAAAAATAATCGAACTGACGATAGATCGTTCTCCGAGTCTTCCTTTTTTTCAAGGACATTCATTTTTTTTGTAAGGAAAGCTCACTGTGTTGCGACAGAGTAGGCAAAGGGTTCTTGTATTTGTTTCCCAGTAATTTTGCCAGTCGGAGAAAAAGTTATGAAAAAATATTTGCTTGTTTGCGTGGTTATCGCTGTGGTTGCAGCCTATTGGGTTTTCGATCTTGATCGCTATCTGAGCTTGGCAGGAATCAAAGCCGGACAGACTCAGCTGGATAGCTGGCGGAGCGGTGCTCCTGTCTTGGCCGGTCTTGGCTTTTTCGGGCTGTATATTGCGGTTACCTCGTTGTCGTTGCCGGGGGCTGCTGCGCTCACCCTGGCTGCGGGAGCGATATTTGGTCTCATCTGGGGATTGGTGATTGTCTCTTTTGCGTCGGCTATCGGTGCGACTCTAGCCTTTCTCGTTGCCCGCTTTATCTTACGTGACAGTGTTCAAAAACGTTTTGGGGATCGATTACAGACCCTTAACAGGGGTATTGAGCAGGAAGGCGCCTTCTATCTCTTTACCTTGCGTCTCGTCCCCATTTTTCCTTTTTTTCTCATTAACCTGCTGATGGGATTAACGCCGATTCGCATTGGAACATTCTATTGGGTCAGTCAGGTCGGAATGCTGGCAGGCACGATTGTGTATGTCAATGCGGGCACCCAGTTGGCCCAGATTAATAGTATCAGTGGAATATTGTCTCCAGGATTGTTGATATCGTTCACCGTCCTGGGGGTATTTCCACTTATCGGCAAAAAAATTGTCGGGTGGCTTAATAAAAGACGGGTCAGTGCGAAGTTTGGTTGAGAGTGTTGCAGGGCAGGCAACAGATCTTGGTTGATTAAAAGCACATGTTGTTTGGTGTAAAAGGGAGATTACTCATGGAACAGCGAGAGGTCATAGATACGGTTGCCACAATACTGAAAGAGTTTGTACCCAGTCAGCAAAAAAACAGTTTTCTTACCTTCAAAAAACCTAATGATCTTCGCGAAATCCTCCA
>RCMY010000125.1_pt1 | contig 70696 bp, 72 predicted proteins | sample 2041341 | NCBI WGS metagenome assembly RCMY01 (sample SAMN09708234, study PRJNA481090) | Marine sediment metagenome, whole genome shotgun sequencing project. | reverse complement strand
GCTCGTCTGCCTCAATACATTCAGAGACAATGGTGTTTATCAAACGAATATATTCGACTGTTGCTGTTTTTAGAAGCTCTTGTTGCTCTGATGTTGGAATCATCTTGGCTTTTACAGTTATTTGCACAGTTTCACCCCCTCGTTTTTTGTTCTTCGACATACCGCCTTATCGTTTCCTGCGGTAGATACAAAATAGCTTCGTGTCCACAGACTTGGTGAATGCTTCAGGTGTGAAAACTCCTGTCGCAATCTTCTTGATGTCACTCCTTTCAATTTTGCCATGATGTCTGATGGGCTGATTGTTGGCAATGCGTTGACGAAAAGGTGGCAATGATCTTTATCACATTCCACTGCCAGTATTTGAATATCTATTTCTTCACAAATTTCAGAAAGTATAATTTTCAATCGTTCTTCGACTACGCCTACCAATACTTTTCTGCGATATCAAGGGCAGAATACAAAATGATACTTGATCAGCGATACAGTTGTTTGAGCTCTTCTATATGTTTGGCTCATAAACACATTGTATCAGTATGAGATTCAAGCTACAATATGTTTTGCCACGCAAGCGCCATTCATCCCACGGCTGAAGCCGGGCAAGCTCGGTATGGGCTTTCTGGCGCAATTCCTGTAAAAGGCATCGGTGGTCCTGGTCTTCCCCGTGAGGTAGTCAATGCCGCTCTTCTTGAGATGCGCTATGATTTTTGATGCGACTTCAAGATTCGCCTCCACTTCCCTTGCCGGTGGCAAGTAGTGGTAGCTGAAGCCTTCATCTCTCACCGCTGAGGTAGGGACTAAAAACTTCCCCACAGCCAGGTCTTTTCTTAACACGCCTGCGCCGCCCACAAAAAGAATCTTCTTTGCTCCTAGGGCAATGAGATCCTCCAGATATCCCCCAGCAGCAGGAGCCCCCAGGCGCCCTTCCACAAGGGTGATGTCCTGATCAAGAAATCTGTATATTTTTAAGGGATTCTCCCCTCGAAGCACAAAGTGCAGTACAATCTCCTCTCGCTCCAGAAGCTTTTCAATGGTTTCATGGAAAAAGCAGATGAGAAGTCTCTCTGAAATGGGCTCATATCGGTTTTTCAGAAACTCAGGACGGATCAGAGCCTCCCTGTTCTCATCAAACTCAAGGATTGGATAGTCAGAACTCAGCATAAAAACCTCCAGATATTTTAATTTCGTGGTTTGCTGTACGCGAAACAGACCCTACCGGTACAGACTTGAGATGATCACTCCTGTGCCGAAAAGAAACACAGGAATGCCCCAGGCTCCTTTAGGAGATTTCATCCCGAGAAAACTGAGGATCACTGAAAGAAACCCCAGCGGCACCGGTGCTACAAAAATACCCGCAATGGCCGAGAGTAGACCTGCCAAAATCATATAGACTCCTGTGTCGCTCTTAAGCTTTATGGGCTTGATTATTTCATCAAATCGGATCATCTTCATTTCATCCCTTCGCATTATTTTCTCTATCATAACAAAGAATTCCAAATATTTCCTGAAAAACTGATGAAACCCGCAGGAGGCTGCAAAATCTTAGGTTCTATTCCCAAATACACTGCCGGAGTGTTTCTTTGTGGGTTCTTTCTCCGAAAATCTGATATAATAGGAATCATCTTATTAATAATGTTAGGGAACGGTGATTATATGGAACGGATAATCGATGTAAGAAATGGCAGAAATCTGACCATGCTGTCTGATTTCTACGAACTTACCATGGGAAATGGTTATTTTGAGAATGGTGTGCAGGATACCATTGCCTACTTTGACATGTACTTCAGAAAAATCCCAGATGGGGGAGGATTCGCCGTCATGGCTGGTGTGGACCAGCTCATTGAATACCTGGAGAATCTGACCTTCAGCAAGGAAGACATAGAATACTTAAGAAGAAAAAACACCTTCAGTGAGGGATTCCTCTCTTACCTAGAGAACTTCAAGTTTGAGTGTGATGTTTGGGCAGTTCCAGAAGGAACTCCAGTATTTCCAAACGAACCGCTGGTTACCGTAAGGGGACCCATCATCCAGGCGCAGTTTGTGGAAACCATGGTGCTTCTCACCGTGAACCATCAGACACTCATCGCCACCAAATCAAACCGTATTGTACGTGCCGCCGGCGGACGTAATGTTCTGGAGTTCGGTTCCAGACGTGCCCAAGGCTATGATGGAGCCATCTACGGCGCAAGGGCCGCCATTGTGGGAGGATGCACAAGCTCCTCCAACACTTTAGCAGAGATCATGTTCAATGTCCCTGCCACAGGAACCATGGCGCACAGCTGGGTACAGCTTTTTGACTCCGAATTTGAAGCCTTCAGAAAATGGGCTGAAATCTATCCGGACAACTGCTCCCTTCTCGTGGATACCTACAATGTGCTGAAATCAGGCATTCCCAACGCCATCAAAGTATTCAACGAATATGTGCTGCCCAAGGGCAAGAGGCCCAAGTCCATCCGGATTGATTCCGGAGACATTGCCTATTTAACCAAAGAATCCAGAAAAATGCTGGATGCCGCAGGATTCCATGATGTGAAAATTATTGTTTCCAACTCTTTGGACGAGTACATCATAAGAGACGTGCTGTCCCAGGGTGCTCCCATCGACATCTTCGGTGTAGGGGAAAGACTCATCACTGCCCGCAGTGAACCCGTCTTTGGTGGTGTCTACAAACTGGTGGCTACTGAAAAAGACGGTGTGGTGCAGCCAAAGATCAAAGTCAGTGAAAACCAGGAGAAGATCACCACCCCGCACTTCAAGAAAATTTACCGTGTTTTCTCTAAAAAGAGCAACCTCGCCGTGGCAGATCTCATCTGCGAACATGATGAGGTTTTCGATGAGAATGAGCCACTGACGCTCTTTGACCCCACCTATACCTGGAAGAGAAGAACCTTCACAGAGTATTACCTGAAACCTCTTCAGGAGCAGATTTTCAAATCCGGAGAGCTGGTCTATAAAAGTCCTACGGTGCTTGAAATCCGAGCCTACTCCAAAAAGGAAATTGAAAAGCTCTGGCCGGAAGTGCTCCGTCTTGAGTATCCTCATAACTACTATGTGGATCTTTCCCAGAAATTATGGGACACCAGACAGAACCTTCTCATAGAGCAGTCCCAGCAGTACGCCGAGGACAAATACTAAAAGATACGTACCGCATCCCTCGGTTCCTCCGGGAGAGCGGTACTTTTTTTGCCTATTGCCTGCCACCTGTGCTATAATAATCCAGGTTTTATTCGATTTTTTGATAATTTATGGAGGATTTCAAATTGAACACAAATAAAAACAACTATCAGGAGCTTCTGGTGAAGTCAGCCCTCATCGCTGCTCTTTACGCATCCCTTACCATGCTACTTCCTTTCAGCTATCTGGGCGTGCAGTTTCGTGTAGCAGAAGTGCTGACCCTTCTCGTTTTCATTGACAGACGGTATATCTATGGTCTCACCTTCGGCTGCCTCATTGCGAATCTAGGCAGTCCTCTAGGCCCCATCGATGTGATTTTCGGGACCTTGGCTACACTCCTTGCGCTGCAGCTCATCGCAAGGACGAAGAACCTTCTCTTGGCCACCCTCTGGCCGGCCATTGTGAACGGACTCATCATCGGCGCCATTTTATATTATCTCTTGGACCTTCCTTACCTTCTGTCCGCAGCCCAGGTGTTCTTAGGAGAATTTGTGGTGGTAACCCTCATCGGCTACTTCCTCTTCAAAAGAATCCTTCGGGACGAGAAGCTCGTGTCCATGCTGAAGTTCAGCTAAAAAAAGCCCCCGGGAACCATTTTATTGGTCTCCGGGGTTTTTCTATGCAGTGGATATTTCTTTTCAGTTTACGAGAAGCCAGAGGCCGAAGCCTGCTGACGCCAGAGCAAAGAGATAGAAGAAAATCTCAGTGCCCCGATCCCCCAGAAGTTTCCGGAATACCCGAATCTTTGCCATATTCCAGATGGCTTCCGGTTTCTTCAGTGTGATGTACACCACAGCTCCTGCGTAAACCAGAAGAATCAAACCAATAAGTGCCAAACCGTCCATTTATTTACCCTCCTCCTATTATCGAAGTCCCCTTCGGATTTTCTTTTTCATAAAGAGCAGCAGCACCGCCGCAATGAAAAGTATCATCCCCATGCTTATGAAGATATCGCCCCACACCGCCTCTTTCAGTATGATCTCATTGATGGATTTGAATGCCCAGTAGAAAGGAGACCAGTAAAGAAGCACATGAAGAGATTCTCTTAAATATATGGCCCCAAATACAGAACCCAGTATGGGTAGAAAAATCATCTTCATGCCGGAGATGGCAGCTAGAATATTGTCGCTGTTGACGCCTATGGCAAACCCAATGATTACGGAAATCAGGGCAATGGACAAGGTCATTACACTCGCCATGAGATAATTGATGTCTCCATAGTTCAGAATAAGAAGAATCCCCATGACATGGATGAGTGGAATCAGAAACCCAAGAAGCGCTTTGCCCATGAGATACTGCGGCCTTGTCACAGGAGACACATTCATAGCAAGAAGTGTATTCTCCTGCTTCTCCTCCACCAGATTGATCATGATGATCATGCCGCCAAAGACCGAAATGAAGACCACCAGGAGTCCACCACCAAACTGCTTGATGGGTGAAAGCTTCCAGCCCACATCCGTGACAGATACTTCCACCGGTGCTTCCAGATTTCTGTTTTTTAGTCCATCTAGTAGAAGACGCACCGTCTCCTGAAGATTGATCTTTTCATTGCCTTGGGCAACAACTTCAAAGGCATCTCCTTTCTTTAGAACCCCATACACATCATCCAGATCCAGCACACGTTCTGCTACCGCATCCTCTGAAGCCACCACAGTGACCTTGGCAAAACGCTCCAGATACTCCGTTTCTTCAGAAGCCAGGCTTTCTGGCACAAGAAGGGTCAGTCCGCTTTCAGAGACGGATCCTGTCACGGTGTTGAGAACCACCGCAATGAGAAACGGCACCACCAGGATATAGAGAATCATGGAATCTCGCGTTCCAGACTTCAGATCTCTTTTTAGTATCTCAAAAATCTTTTTCATATCCGTCCTCCTTACACTGTGATGGTTTTCTGGTAGCGCTTCACTGAAACGAGAAATACAAGAGTCCCTATGCCTAGAAACAGCAGCGAGTTCTGGAGCACAAACCCTGTATCCGCATCCTTAAGAAACACTTCCCGAAAGGCAAACAGCAGAGGATACGAAGGAAGAACTCTCATGAAAAGCGGAGAAAAACTCGGCATAAAGTACGAGACTGCCCCAAAAGCAAGGATCATGATGGCCACATAGAGCGCGCCCATGGCTTTGATGACGGAATCATAAAAACTTGCAATGAAAAGTCCCACTGCGGTGCCAAAGAAATTGGAAGCGGTCAGTAGAATCACAAGTAGGCCATAATGCACCTGTCCCCCTGCCACCAGCACCGTGGTGAGAAGTCCTGTGAAAAGGCCCGTAAAAAGCATCACGCCTGGTTTTGCAAGAAGGTATTCCCGGATGGATACCGGTGTCACCGTGAGCGCCCGGATGGTCCCTTCTTCCTTGTCCATGAAAATATACGCAGCCACAATGAACAGTCCCATGAAGGCGGAGTTCAGGAGAAGCAGTATGGGCATATAGGAGATTCTGTCAGAAAGGCGCTCTGAGTTTTCCTCCAAGGTTCTCACCGCAGTGCCTGGATCAAAGGAAGGATCCTCCTTCAGAAGCTCCAGCTTCACCACTTCTTCCAGAAGGTTTCTCACTTTATCACTCTCATATCCCTGCAGCACCATGTCATAGCGAATTTCCCCAACGTCCATGGTGATGGATGCCCCTTGGGCTGTCCGGTCTTCTGAAAGGGAGGCTTTCACTTCCTCCAGACTCTCCACCATTATCACGAGGGTGGATTCATCCTTAGAAAGAGCCTCCTCGATGCCACTATTCGAAAGGACTGGATCCAGATAAAGATAAAGCTTTCCTTGTCCATCGAAGTTCTCAGGCACCACGAAGAGAAGCATTGCCACGATGATGAGTGCCATGATGAACTCAATATAGATATAAAAGGAGCGGTACGAGACTTTCAGGTCTCTTAAAAAGGTCGCTAAGAGCTTCATACACTCAGCTCCCTTCCTGTGATCTTAATGAAGATTTCTTCCAAGGTCGCCTCTTTTGTATGCATCATCTCGATGTCCTTTTTCAGAATAATGTCATTAAGAAGCAGTCTTTCAGGTTCCTTAGAAAGGTCCAAAAGCTTTTTCACCGTATTCCCATTTTCTCTGTACTCCACCTGAACCATCTTGTTTCCGTGGAGAAGCTTCAGGTTTCTTGGGGAGTCCATGGCTTTGATTTCGCCATCCACAATAAAAGCAACTCTGTCACAGAGTTCATCCGCAATGAACATATTGTGGGTGGTGAGAAAAACAGTGGTCCCCTCCTGGTTCTTTTCTTTTACAATATCCTTGATGGTGCCTGCAATGGCAGGATCCAGCCCCGTGGTGGGCTCATCCAGAAACCATAAGGATGGCTGATTGATCATGCTTCTAGCGAAGGTGAGCCGGTGTTTCATTCCTTTGGAAAATGTACCCGCTTTTTTATTTTTCACTTCAGAAAGCCCCACCAGTTTCAAAAGCTCTTCCGGTTCCATGGTTTCCACATCAAAGAGTTTTCTGTAAAAATCAAGATTCTCCAGCGCTGTCAGCTTCCCATACACATTGGACTGCTCAAAGGAAACGCCGATGCGGTTGAACATCTTTCTGTCGGGATGATGAAGATCATAACCAGCCACTTCCACTTTTCCTTTCTGAAGAGGCAGAAGCCCCGTCAAGATGCCCTGAGTAGTGGATTTCCCAGCACCAGAAGGGCCAAGAAAGCCAAAGACTTCCCCCTCTTTCACTTCAAATGACACATCCTTCACCGCAAAGTGCTCATCTTTGGTATAGGAATAAAACAGATTTTCTACTTTAATCATGGTCTCCCTCCTAACTTATGCCTTTTTCTACCATTTCAATAAATACATTCAGTTCTGACAGTATTTCCTTGCTGTATCCTACTTCCTGATGCTTCTCAAAAAAATACTCCACAACGGTCATCTGCATGTTCATCAGAAGCCTTGCCACAAGTGGTACTTCAATGTCAGGTCTGATTTCTCCTCGTTCAATGCCTTTTTCTAGAAGCATGCTGAAAAGCGCGTCGCTCTGGCCTCCGAATTTTTCCTGGAGTTTTCTGACCATGGTGCCTCCATCTCTCATCATCCGGTTCCCTATGGTGAGATAATCTGGATGCTCCAGTGCAAACTCAATACCAGCCTCATAGATTTTTCTCAGTGCTTCATAAAATCCGATGTCCATAATCCTTGAGATGGTGGGACCCAGATACTGGAGCTTTTTGTCACCGATAATCTGCAGAAGATAGAAATACACATCCTCCTTGTCCTCAAAATACTGATAGAAACTCCCTTTAGAAATGCCGCTTCTCTCCACAATACGGTTGATGCTGGCCAAATCATAGGCATTGTCCCGAAACTCTGTCATCACCTCCTGCAGGATCTTTTCTCTTTTCTCCTCTGGCAGGTTGAAAAATGTCTGTTTGGGCAAGTTCACCCCTCCTTTATGACCGCATGGTCATATGACTTCTTGGTCACATTGTAGCACCGCCCATATAGTCTGGCAAGAGATTTTTATGCTCTGCTTCCTTGGAAAAAGAAATTAAGTCCTGAAACTTTAAAAAAACGTACAGGAAGACTGATACCCCTATGGTTTTCCGGGATGGAATACTGTAAAATACAATCCATAACAATGAAGAAATGCTGGAGAAAATGATATGAAGAAGAAACTGGAATTTATGCTCTTCCAAAACAATCAGAACATCAAATACTATGCTCTTAATGGGATACTGTTCACCATGGTGTCAGTATTAAGTAAAGGCTACGCCATCAAATTTCTGGACAGACTCGGTGGACAGGAGATTCACTACAGCCTGTTCAATGCCCTGCCTGGTTTTGTCGCCATCTTTACAACAATACCAGGGATTCTCCTCATCCAAAGAGGACAGTCAAAGCGGAAAACGTTAGGGATCTTTTTCTACATCTCAAGGATCATGCCGCTGTTTCTTGCTGCAGTTCCTTTTCTCCCTAAAAATGTGCAGCCTCTACTTTTTGTCCTTCTTTATGGTCTGATGAACTTTCCGGAGTCCATCTCCGCCACCTCGCTCCAGGATTATACTGGGGATGTTTTCTCCCCTTCAGAGCGGGCTGATGCTCTTTCTATCAGAAATCAGCTGTCACAGGTTTCTCAGATCACCGTGTCCATTCTTGTGGGCTTTGTCTTATCTCTTTCTTCCGTGAACCAAACGGTCATTCTCATGTACCAGGTGTTCATTGTGCTGAGCTTTCTTTTAGGACTCAAAGAGATTCACTACATGTACAAAATGGAGCCCAAAGAACCAGAGTCAAAATCCGGCCCCATAAAGCACACTTCTCTAAAAGAAAGCATCCAGGGTGTTTTTTCTCATAAGGAGTATGTTAGATTTCTCCTCTGTTCCCTGGTGTTCCACTTCGGATGGCAGATGGGCTGGCCACTTTTCAATGTCTATCAGATCAAAAATCTTGAGGCAACAGAGATGTGGCTCACCATCATCAATGTTCTGTCCAGCCTCTTTATGGTCATTTCCTTCAGTCTCTGGAACAGATTCATCAAAAAGTATGACTATAAGCTGGCCATCACTCTGGCCACCTTCGGCATGGGGCTGACCCCAATTTTATATGCTTTGTCAAAAAACCTCTTTGTCCTCACCCTGATGCAGCCTATCACAGGATTTTTCACAGCAGGTACCACCGTGGCCATTTTGGGTTCACTGCTTCAGTCTTCCAGCGACAAGTTCAGAACCATGAGTGTCGCCATTCACGCCACTTTAACCAGCATCACTTTAGCAGTGGCTCCTCTTCTGGGTGCCTACATTGTCACGAGAACCAGCATCATCGTGGCCCTTATCGTCACCGCATTATTAAGGCTTCTGGGCAGCAGCGTCTTTTACCTTCGGTATAAAACGGATCAGAAGAAATCCTGATAATTTTGAATCCAATGGCTTCTTATGATATTATAAAAAACAGAATGATTGAAACGAAAAAGGAGAACGGAATGAGCACTATTACAACAACCTTCAAGGACAAAGGATTAAAGCTGACGCCGCAGAGAATTGCCGTCTATGAATATCTTCTTGGCACCAAAGAACATCCGTCCGCGGAGACCATTTATTCCGCGCTCATTGACAGGTTCCCCACCATGAGTCTGGCCACGGTCTATAAATCTTTAAAGACCCTTTGTGAGGTGGATCTCATTAAAGAGCTGAACCTTGGTGAAGGAAACTTCCGCTATGACGCCCTGATGAAAGATCATGCCCATTTCCAGTGCACCAGCTGCGCGAGAGTATATGATCTTATGCACATTTCAGCTCACAGCCTGGAAGCTTCTGTGGAAGAAGACGAAGATTTTGCTGTGACATCCAGTAAGCTCTATTTCTTTGGGATGTGTAAAACCTGCAAAGAAACAAAACGATAAATGAATGAATGAATAAAGCGTGAGAAAAGTAATTATACTTTCCTCACGCTTTTCCATGTAATGGGTTGGGATATTTCGTATCAGCATTATTATAGGTGCTGATTCTTTTTTTATGCTTCTTCTGGTAAAAGATCTTTGAACACCAGGTCTATGACTTGCTGCAGATTTTCCTTCGAGGTGGAGGAGTAGAGAAAAAGAGGCTCTTCTTTTTCCATCTGAAGGGTTTCTCTTATGAGCTTCTCACTCTTTTTAATGTCATTTCTTTTCAGCTTGTCCAGCTTTGTACCAATGACCACCACATCTTTCTCATAATATCTGAGATAGTCCATCATGGCAATATCATCCTGGGTAGGTTTATGCCTGGAATCCACAAGAAGTACAAACCGCTTGAGATTCGGACTGTTTACAATATAGTCCTCAATGATTTTCCCCCAGGCAGCTTTATCCGATTTGGAGATTTTTGCATAACCATAGCCTGGCAGATCCACAAGCATGGCCTGTCCATTGATGAGAAAAAAGTTCACAAGCCTTGTACGGCCGGGGGTGTTGGACACTTTAGCCAGCTTTCTTCTGTTGGTCAGTGCATTGATGATGGTAGACTTTCCAACATTGGAACGCCCCACAAAAGCCACCTCCGGATGCACTGTTTCCGGATACTGGTTCTGCTTCACTGCTGACGTGACAAACTCCGCATTTTTAATTCTAATCATGAGTTATCTCCTTTAATAAGGGCTTTCTCCAGCACTTCATCCACAGTCTTCACTGGTATGAAGGTGAGTTTGGATAAAATGGAGGACGGCAGCTTCTCCAAGTCGAACTTGTTCCTATCCGGAATGATGATGGTGTCAATGCCTGCTCTGGCAGCAGCCAGAGACTTCTCTTTCAGTCCGCCGATGGGGAGCACTCTGCCTGTAAGGGTCACTTCACCTGTCATGGCAACATTATGTTTTGCTTTCTTCCCGGTCAGCGCCGAGGTCAGGGCTGTGGTCATGGTGATGCCTGCGGATGGACCGTCCTTGGGAACAGCTCCTTCAGGCACATGGATATGGATGTCCTGATCCTTGTAGAACTTGGATTCAATGCCAAGCTCTTCCCTGTGGGCTCGGATGTAGGAATAAGCGGCTTTCGCAGACTCTTTCATCACGTCTCCCAGCTGTCCTGTAAGCTCCAGCTTCCCAGTGCCTTCCATGACAGTGACCTCTATAGGCAGAATGTCTCCGCCGAACATGGTCCAAGCAAGGCCTGTGACAACACCCACCCGGTCTTCCTTCTCTGCTCTGTCGTACATATACTTCGGATGACCCAAGAACTTTTCCACCATCTGGGGTGTCAAGCTCACCGCATCCTTTTTCTTTTCCAGCATATAGGCCACAGACTTTCTCGTTAAAGAGGCCAGCGTTCTTTCCAGAGTTCTCACTCCAGATTCCACGGTATAACCTTCAATGATGAACTTCAGCGCATTGTCTGAGATCTTCAGCTGGTCTTCCGTGAGATTATGCTCTTTCAGCACCTTGGGAAGCAGGTGACGTCTTGCGATGTTCAGCTTCTCCTCATAGGTGTAGCCATTGATCTCAATGACCTCCATTCTGTCCAGAAGTGGTCTTGGGATGGTATCCAGTGTATTGGCTGTGGTGATGAACATGACCTTGGAAAGGTCCATCTCCACTTCCAGATAGTGATCACGGAATGTTCCATTCTGCTCCGCATCAAGAACTTCCAGGAGCGCATCCGCTGGGTCACCTCTAAAATCGTTGGCCATTTTATCAATCTCATCCAATAGGAAGAGAGGATTCTTGCTCTTGGCCTGTCGCATACCATAGATGATTCTGCCTGGGATACTGCCCACATAAGTTCTTCTGTGTCCTCTGATTTCCGCTTCATCCCGGACTCCTCCGAGAGACATGCGGACGAAGTTTCTGTTCACAGCTCTTGCCACAGACTTTGCGATGGATGTCTTTCCCACTCCAGGTGGGCCTACGAGGCAAAGAATCGGACCTTTCAGGGTCTGTGCGGTATTTTTCACCGCAAGATACTCAATGATACGATCCTTCACGTCCTTGAGGCCATAATGGTCCGCTTCCAGAATCTCTCTTGCTTTCACAATATCCAGATTATCCTTGGTCTCTTTCTTCCAAGGCAGACTGATGAGCCAGTCGAGATAGGTTTTGATGATACCACCTTCCTGGCTGTAACTGCCGGAATTTCTCAGCCTGTCCAGCTCGTAAAGAGCTTTCTCTTTGGCTTCTTTTGGCATCTTCGCTTTCTCAATCTTGTCCTTGTAGGCAAAGTATTCCTTTGCATCCTCATCATATTCTCCCAGCTCATCCTGAATGGCCTTCAGCTGTTCACGGAGATAATATTCTTTCTGCACCTTATCAATGTTGCTCTTTACTTTGGTGCCTATTTTCTTCTCAATCTTTGCAATTTCCAGTTCCTTGTTGACGATGACCAAGAGCTTTTCCAGCCGCTCTGTGACATTCAGCGCCAATAGAAGGCTTTGCTTGTCTTCCGGTTTCAGCATCAGGTAAGATGCTACGGTGTCCGCAAATCTTCCTGGCTCCACAATATCATCCAGAGACATCACCGCTTCCTGCGGCATATATCCTGTGTGCCTCACATAGGCATGGAGACTTTCTTTCACACTTCTCACAAGTGCTTCTTCTTCCACATTGGATGGTTCTGCTGCGGTTTCCTCCAGAATTTCAATGGTGGCTTTGTAAAAAGGTTCTTCCTTCAAGGTCACCAGTTTTCCTCTGGAGATTCCTTCCACAAGAACCCTCACGGTATTTCCGGGAAGCTTCAAAAGCTGACGGATGACACAAAGGGTACCGATGGATAACAGATCCTCCTTGGTAGGATTCTCCAATTTGCTCTCTTTTTGAGGAACCAGGAAAATCTCCTGGTCTTTCATCATCGCCTCGTCTAAAGACGCAATGGACTTTTCTCTACCCACATCAAAGTGCAGGACCATATAGGGAAATATGGTGATTCCACGAAGGGGAATCATTGGAAGAGTTCTTCTCTTTCTTGCCATAACAAATTACCTCTCTCTCAAAAATGGACAAACCTTTCGGTCTGTCCACTTACTTATGCTGTTTCTTCCGTTTCCTTACGGTAGATGATTTCTGGAGCTTTTGTCTTGATGGTGTCTCCATGGATCACTACCTTTTCGATGGTCTCATCGGAAGGCACATCAAACATCACTTCTTTCATGATGTCTTCCAGAATGGAACGAAGACCTCTGGCTCCTGTATTTCTCTTAATGGCTTCTTCTGCGATGGCGAGAAGAGAGGCCTCTGTAAATTCAAGTTTCACCTGGTCCATCTCAAACAGCTTCTGATACTGCTTCACCAGGGAGTTCTTTGGCTTCAGAAGAATCTCTACGAGCGCTTCCTTATCCAAACTGTTCAGCGTTACCACGATGGGCACTCTACCCACAAACTCAGGGATGAGTCCAAACTTCAGAAGATCTCCAGGGAGAATGTCCTTCAGAAGCTGTCCAACATTTTTCTCATGCTTGGACTGGATTTCTGCACCAAAACCAATGGAGGATTTCTGGGTTCTCTTTTCAATGATCTTGTCGATGCCGTCAAAGGCACCACCGACGATGAAAAGTATATTTGTAGTATTGATCTGGAGAAGCTCCTGATGAGGGTGCTTACGTCCACCCTGGGGTGGAACTGAAGCAACGGTACCTTCCAGAATCTTTAACAGCGCCTGCTGAACTCCTTCTCCGGATACATCACGGGTGATGGACGGATTCTCGGATTTTCTGGCGATCTTGTCAATCTCGTCAATATAGACGATGCCCCGCTCTGCTTTTTCCACATCGTAGTCCGCATTCTGAATGAGCTTTAAAAGAATGTTCTCTACATCCTCTCCCACGTATCCGGCTTCAGTCAGTGTTGTAGCATCAGCGATGGCGAAAGGCACTTCCAGGAATCTTGCCAAGGTCTGGGCCAAAAGAGTCTTACCGGACCCCGTAGGTCCTAGAAGGAGGATATTGGACTTGGAAAGCTCCACATCACTCTTCTTGGGATAATTGATTCTCTTGTAGTGGTTATACACCGCCACAGCCATGGATTTCTTAGCATCGTCCTGACCAATGACATACTGGTCCAGATGTGCCTTGATCTCATGGGGCTTTGGGACTTTTGTGAAGTCCATTTCATTTTTCTCTGTCAGTTCTTCCTGAACAATCTCTGAGCACAGCTCAATACATTCATCACAGATATATACCCCAGGTCCAGCGATGAGTCTTTTCACCTGATCCTGGCTCTTTCCGCAAAAAGAACATTTCAGTAGGTTTTTATCTTCAAATTTTGCCATATGATTTCACCTCTTTAAGCTTGAACATACCGGAGAAGTATTCTCTTTCCGGAGGAATCCGTAAATATCCGGATGCCTGACCCATATCTTTGTCTCACGCATCAACAAAACTTAATGGGCGCTTTCATTGTGGGCTGTTCTTACCCTATTCTACCATTTCCCGGCAAAAAGCACTATTCTTTATTAGCCACGTGCTTTTCCAGGATGCTGTCGATGAGACCATATGCGATGGCAGCTTCTGCTCCCATGAAATTGTCTCTTTCCACGTCGTTCTTAATGACATCCAAAGGCTGTCCGGTCTGCTCCGCCATGATTCTGTTCATCTTGTCCTTGATCTGAAGGATTCTTCTTGCATGGATTTCGATGTCTGTAGCCTGACCCTGATATCCGCCCAGAGGCTGATGGATCATGATCTCACTGTTTGGCAGCGCGAAACGCTTGCCCTTGGCACCTGCAGTCAGAAGGAATGCACCCATAGATGCTGCCATACCGACACAGATGGTTGCCACATCAGGCTTGATGTAGTTCATGGTGTCAAAAATCGCCATACCGGAAGTGATGGATCCTCCTGGGCTGTTGATGTACAGATAAATGTCCTTGTCTGGATCTTCACTCTCCAGGAAAAGAAGCTGCGCCACCACAAGATTTGCTGTGACATCATTGATTTCTCCTGACAGCATGATGATTCTGTCCTTTAAAAGTCTTGAGAAAATATCGTAGGATCTTTCTCCTCTATTGGTTTGTTCTACTACCATTGGTACTAAACTCATTTTATTCCCTCCAATTAATACATTCATTTTCTTCTATTGTTATTGTAGCATACAAAAAATCCATTAAAATCAACTTAAATACAAAATTAATTAATTTGAAACAATTTAATTGTATCTCTAATTCTACAACACGTCACTGAAAAAGAAAAGAGAGATTTTTCTATTTCTCCAGAAAGAATCATTGCCAGAGAAGCTCTTCCCTGGCAATGCGTCTTCTATTTTCTAACGTAAATTCATAGGGATCTTCATCAAAAGGATAAAGTGCCCGAACTTATCTTCTTCTTATTCGTGGTCATGTCCTTCGTGGTCGTGGTCTTCATGGTCATGGTCCTCGTGGTCGTGTCCGTGGTTATGAGCTGTGCTCTTTTCCACTTCTGTAAGAACTGCATGCTCTTCTAAGAGGGCAAACACCTTCGCTGTGGTCACTTCCATTTCCAGTTCCTTCTTGTTGCTGTTTAGAAGCATGTCCTTCAGCTCTTCCATCTGACCGCCGTACATCTGAGCGATTTCTTCCGCTTTAGCCACGAGCTCTTCTTCTGTCGCGGTGATGCCTTCCTTTTCCATGATGGCTTCGATAAGCAGGTCATTCTTCACAACGCTCATGGCATTGTCTCTGAACATATCACGGATTGTGGTCTTATCCTGACCGGTCATCTGAAGATACATATCCATGGAGATACCCTGCTGCTGGATTCTCTGTTCGAAATCTCTTACCATTCTGTCAATGCTGGTTTCCACCATGGCATTTGGCACATCAATTTCAGCCTTCTCAGCCAGTGCCTTGATGAGGTTTGAGTTCAGTTCGTTCCTTCCTCTGTTTTCCGCATCCTGGGTAAGTCCTTCACGGATGCTTGCCTTCAGCTCTTCCAGAGTTTCAAACTCGGATACTTCAGATGCGAACTCATCGTCCACTTCAGGATATTCCTTGGACTTGATGTCCAGGATCTCCACATCAAACTCTGCATCCTTGCCCTTTACTTCTTCTGCCTGATAGTCTTCTGGGAAAGTAACCTTAACAACCTTCTTGTCTCCAACCTTTAGACCGATGAGCTGATCTTCAAAGTCTCCAATGAACATCTTCGCGCCGATGGTCAGCTCAAAGTTTTCACCTTGTCCGCCTTCAAACTGCACGCCATCCACTTTACCGTCAAAGTTGATCACAGCGATGTCATCCATTTCAACGACAGCCCCTTCACCCTTGGATTCGATTCTTCCGTTTCTTTCCACCAGGTGCTCCAGTTCATGGTCCACTTCGTTCTCTGTTACAACATATACTGGCTTTTCTACTTCCAGTCCCTTGTATTCAGGAAGATCAAACTCTGGATATACTTCCACTTCTGCAGTGTAAATAAATTCCTGGCCTTCTTCCATCTGCTTGATGTCGATCTGTGGATAGTCAATGGCCTTCACATCTGCTTCAGCCAGTGCCTTTGGATAGCTTTCGTTCAGAAGGAAGTCTGTTGCATCATCAAAAAGAACCTCCACGCCATAGAACTGCTTGATCAGCGCCAGTGGAGCCTTTCCTTTTCTGAATCCCTGGACATTCAGGTTCTTCACATTCTTCTTGTAAGACTTCTGGATGGCTTCGGTAAGCTTTGCAGCTTCAAGAGTCACTTCCAGTTTCACCTTTTTAGCATCTAATTTTTCAACTGTTACGTTCATCGTATTAATATCCTCCTATACCCCGAAGGGTTTCATTTCAAACTTATAATATTATAATGGAAAAACTTCTCTATTTCAATGATTCTGAAAGTATTCTTTCAAGATCTGCTTTACTTTTTGCCAAGTCCTTTATGCTCGTATAGTTTTCCCGGTAGACCTCAATGATGCCAGGGCCCTTGTAGCCCAGTTCCTGGACTTTATTCCGAAGAGAACTGAAATCGAAATGTCCATCACCGGGCAAAAGACAGGTGCTGCTGTCATCGTGGTCATTAAGGTGAAGATTTGCCAGATCTTCTCCATAAATGTCCAGATACTCATAGGGACTTTGCCCCGCTTTCACCGCCTGTTTCACATCCAGTGTGAATTTCAAGGGGCCCTTCACGCGCTCCTTAAGCCTCTTCAGATATTCCAAATTACCCGACAGGCACCAGGACACATTTTCCTGAGCCAGGGAAATCCCCCGAAGACCCGCTTCATAAACCATCTTCTCATAAATATAGACCACATCATCAAAGGTCATCTTCGGATGTGGTTTCTTGATCAGGCCATGGAACGTATAGACCTTCGCTCCCACTCTTTGGCCAAAATCAAGAAAGTCCAGATAAATCCTGAAAAAATCATCCCGTCTCCGCTCATAGGCGTCAAAGAGGTACGGTTCAAAAGCAGAACTCACTGTATGTATGGAGTTGATTCGGACATTTTCTTCATCTGCAATCTCCCGAAGAGTCTCACCATAGTCTTTTGTGAATTCAAAAAAACTGTTGGCAAATACTTCCATGACCCGGAACCCTTCTCTTGCAAGAAGTCTCACCGCATCTTCTGTTCTCTCCTCGGGGTAGAAAATCGCTGTGGATATTCCTATTTCCAAAGGTTCATCACTTCACTTCACTCGCTTTATTGTCAAATCCGAAAAAGTAAAAAGAACAATTCCGTCTGCTGCCCTCTTTCTTACGGACTCACTACTTTATAATCAGGCGTCAGTACCTCTTCCACATCTTTGATTCTGAACTTCAGTCCCATCTCTGTTCTTTCCAGAAGCTCCACATCGGTGCCGCCTACTCTCTGGAAGTTTTTATGGGACAAAGGATTCAGTTCCACAATATAGAGGAATCTTCTCTCATCAAACCAGGGAAGCTGGGACATATAAACCACAGTGTCCTCATCCAGGAACTTCGGCTGGCTTGCCCATATAAAGTCCGGAGTTCTCTCCAGTATGCTCTCTTTAGAGGCTGAATACCCTCTGGAGTTCTTATAGGTTCTATAGGTGATGTCTGTGACAGCACCTTCGGTGTCTACCAGATAGAGGTCCTGAGTGGACTCTTCCAAAACCACCATCATTTTTCTGGAAGGGGATAGATCAGCTTCCAGAGAGATGGTTCCATCCAGTTCCTCAAAAAGCTTTTCGCCATTCTCCTCTATAAGCTCAGCTGAAAACATCTCGCCCCCTGGAAGTGTCACTGTGACATACACAGGGTCCGGTTCTGCTGGCTCTTCAGGTTCTTCCTCCGCAGGGGTTTCCACAGGAGTGGGCACCTGCTCCAGGATTTCCTCTCTTTGCTTCTCTTCTTCAGCGATATTCTGCCGAACCCGCTCCACCATATTGGTGATGGGTGTTCTGAACAAAAGGAACAGCGCCGCAAGAATCAGCACCAGAAGCGCTGTCCTTCTGATGAACTTTTTCCGTTTCTGTCTTTTGTGGTATTTGCTGCTGAAAATGCTTGTCTTTGCCATTTCTTGCTCCTTATTTCTTGATCAGAATGCCGCTTTGGCCACAGCCGCAGCCGCCTTTACTCCCATCATTCCTGTCTTTGCAGCAGGACTTCTTCTCTTCCTTCTGAAAATTCTCCGTATAGTCTTCGTAGTCGTAGCCGTCTTTCAGTAGATCCTCCATCAAAGTTCAAATACCTCCGTTCCTTCCACAGCACGGGCAACCAGAGCATCGCTGTCCAGGGCTTTCTCATGTTCCAAAATATACTTCAGTTTGGGCTTCGTTACTGGATGCTTCGGCACAAAAATCGTGCAGCAGTCCTCATAAGGAAGAATAGATGTTTCATAGGTGCCGATTCTCTCAGAAATCTCCATGATATCCATTTTATCCATGGCCACAAGAGGTCTGAATACAGGACGGTCCCCTGCATCATCAGAAACCACCAGGGCTTCCATGGTCTGGGAAGCCACCTGTCCGATGCTCTCACCGGTGGTGACGCTCTGGATGCTGTATTTATCCGCCAGAGCACAGGCACATTTCATCATGAATCTTCTCATGATGATGGTGAGCTCATTCTCTGGGCACTTGTCCATGATTTCCATCTGAATCTCTGTAAAAGGCATCACATGAAGATACATCTTGCCGGTGTATCCCGCCAGAATGGAAGCCAGTTCCTTCACCTTGTCTTTGGCTCTTTCTGAGGTGTAAGGATGACTGTGGTAATAAACGCTGTGGATCTCAATGCCTCTTTTGGCCATGAGGAATCCCGCCACAGGAGAGTCAATGCCTCCGGAGATCATCAGCATGGTGCTGCCATTGATGCCATAGGGCATTCCACCGATGGCTTTCTCTTTGGATACATAGATATAGGCTTCCTCACGGATTTCCACTTCCAGAGGGAAGTCCGGATGCTTGATGTCCACGGTGATTCCTTCTGTATTTCTTAGAATATGCGCCCCCAGAAGACCAGAAAACTCCATGGAATTCATTGGAAACTTCTTGTCCGCTCTCTTGGTGATGACCTTGAAAGTCGTCCCTGGTGCTTTTTCCAGCATGATGGAAAGGGCTTCCTCTTTGATCTTCTCAATGTCTCTATCTGTCTTCTTCACCACACAGACTTCGTACACACCAAAGACTTTCTTCACCTTTTCCTTCACAGAAGTAAGGTTTTCTGTCTCGATGAACCATCTGTTCTGGTCCGTCTTAAAAGTATACTCTTCACCTTTTAAAACATTCTTGATATTTTCTTTTAATTTCTTCTCAAATCTTCCTCGGTTCTGTCCCTTCAGAAAGATTTCAGAAGCATATTTTATCAGTAGTAACTCCACGATTATGACCTCCTCAGAAATTTCACTGCATCCTTTATTTTCTCCGCCCCATAGCGGATCTCCTCCAGGGAGGTCTCTTCCTCAAAACTCAGACGGATGCTTCCCTGAATTTCTTTTTTCTTCAGCCCCATGGCTAGAAGCACATGGGAGTCCTTGGTGTCTTTGGCTGTGCAGGCAGAGCCTGTGGATACATAGACGCCTTGGTCGCTGAGATAGTGAAGGGTCACTTCCCCACGCATTCCCGAAATAGAAATACCAAGGATATAAGGAGAGGAAATACCTTTCGGCGAATTGAAAAGAATCCCATCAATCGCTGAAAGCTCTTTCATCATTTCTTCCTTCAGGCTCTGTACTCTTTCAAAATCAGAGAGAAGCTCCTCCCTGGTTTTCAGCGCTTCAGAAAAACCTGCCACCCCAGGCACATTCACCGTTCCAGCTCTAAATCCACGTTCCTGTTCTCCCCCAAGAAGAAGCCCCTGGGGTTTCTGACCTTTTTTCACATACACCGCTCCTACCCCTTTGGGTCCATGAACCTTATGGGAGGAGACCGTCATATAATCCACATCAAATGCGTGGACATCCACAGGATACTTCATGAACCCCTGAACGGCGTCCACATGGAACTTGGCTCTCGAGGACTTTTCCCGGATGACTTTGGCGATTTCTGTCGGATTATGATAAACGCCCATTTCGTTGTTCACCATCATGATGGAAACCAGTGCTGTGTTTTTAGTCAGCTTCTCCTCAAGCTCTCTAAGATCTATCTGACCATAGCGGTTCACCTGAAGGTAGTCCACCTTGACGCCCATCTTCTCAGCGTAGGCCATGGTCTGGAGAACACTGGGATGTTCTATGGCTGTGGTGATAAAATGTGCCCCTTCTTTTATATAGGAACGGATGATGTAATTGTTTCCTTCCGTTGCCCCGGAGGTGAATACCACTTCCTCACTCCTGGCCCCCATGGACTCCGCTATTTTTTTTCTTGCACTTTCCAGCACATCCTCCGCTTTGCGGCCGATGCCATGAATACTGCTGGGATTTCCGTAAAACATCTCCATGGCTTCAGACACAGCCAAAATAGAGGATTTACGCATTTTTGTTGTGGCTGCATTATCCAAATATGCTTCCAAAGATATCACCCGTCTTTCAATTTACCTGATATACTTTATCACAATACTCATTAAAGCTCAAGGGAAAGAAGCCTATCGTAAAGTTTTGAGACGAAGGGTTTTCTTTCTTCCTCCAGTTCAATATATCCCTGGACCATCGTGTCTCCACCGCCGCCTCTAAATCTGAATTCTTCTTTCAGTCCCGATAAGAGAAGTTTTGCACTGGTTCTCTTCCCGGTGAAGACAAAAATTCGCCCATCCTCCCGGTAGAAAACACCGATCTTATTTTTCTTCATCATCTCAGCACCAAGGGTTTTCAGAAAATCATCCCCTTCCTCCAACGGCAGCACCACCACATCCTCCTGATAGCCTTTCACCATCTCTTCCGCAAGCCTCTTGCTGAATATTTCAGCCGTTTTCTTATACTCCTCTTTCTCTTCCTTCAGTCTTCTGACATGAAAAGGCAGAGCATCCAGGTTCACTTCCAGCTCTTCTTTAAGCAGCGCCAGAATCTCCTCCTCTTCCTCCAGGTGTCTGAAGGCTCTGTCTCCAGCCTTGTAATAGATTCTGCTGCCACCTTTATAATTCTCCACCTGAATCACTTTAAAGAGCCTCAGGTCTTTCAAAGACTCCACATGTGTGCCGCCACAACCGCAGTAGTCCAGCTGGCCGATCTGTATGATCCGGATGTCCTCTTCCACAGAAACCGCTTTTCGAAGTGGAAGATCTTTCAGGCTGTAGGCATCCCGGTAATACGCAAGAACTTTTAGGTCCTCCCGGATGAGATCATTAACTTTTCCTTCCACTTCCTTCAGCATCTCCCAGGTGGCAGGACGGTCGGTATCGATGGTGGCATGGACAGTGCCCAGATGAAAACTCACGGTCTCCACAGCATGATGGTCTGCAAGAACTGCTGTGAGCACATGCTGAGCAGTATGCTGGACACTGTAGTCCCACCTGACCTTCTCATCAATGACGCAGTCCACCGGCACATGGAGGGTCAAGCCGGAATAAGCGCTGAGCTTATGATAAATCTCCCCGTCTTCCACAAAGACATCCAGAACCTTCTTCCCATTGATGGTTCCCTCATCATGGGGCTGTCCGCCCCCTTCTGGATAAAACCAGGATTCCTCCAAGGTCACAAGGTCGCAGTCCTCCTTCTCTCTTACACTTTTCACGCGGCTCGTAAAGCGAACCTTCTCCGGATTTTTCTGATACAGTTTCAAGCTCTTCACTCCAATCACATTCTTCTTTCTCATTGTATCAAAAAAGCCCAAGGATGTTCTGAAAAATGTGTGAACCGCAAAAGACATGCGCGAAAGAACAGCCCAGCCCATCTTCCACCTCTTTTGTGTTCATCCTCTTGGAAGGTCCTTTTCAAAATCCTGGAATGATTGTAAAGAAAAAAGGAATTATTAATTCGTTTTTAATGTATCCTTTTTATAATAGGACCATAGACCAAGACAAAGATTCGTACTGAAGAAGAAAGGGGAAATAATCATGGAAAAGAGATTATATAAAAATACAGACAGGAAGATGATTTCAGGTGTACTTGCAGGATTCTCTGACTATCTTGGTGTGGATGTGACCATCCTCCGAGTTATTTATGTTCTGCTGAGTGTTTTTACTGATGGCTTCCCAGGACTTATCCTATACATCGTCCTTGCCATTGTTATGCCGGAGCGGAAAGAACAGGACAGCTACAACTACAGAAGCAAAGAAAATGCTTACAAAAGCTACGAGAAAAACAGTGAAAGCAAGGCTTATCAGGATGTGGAGTACAAAGAAAATCCTCAGCCTGAAGACATTCAGTCCAACTACAAAAAATCCGGTGGTGCTTACACACCGGAGGACCGGGACCGTTCATAAGAAATGAGATCATGAGAGAACTGGAGCATCCATTTAGGTGCATCCGGTTCTTTTTTTGTGTTCGCCATCTTGAAAACTTTCTTCCCTTAATATATTTTTCACATTGTTTTAAGATTCTGACGGTATAATGCTTAATAAACAGAATATTCCAAAATACAATCTTTAGGAGGAATCGTCATGGAAGAAATGAAAAAACTGCTGCTCTCAACCATAGGTGCTGCTGCCATCAGCATTGAAAAAGCCGATGCCATGCTGCAGGAACTCATCGAAAAAGGAAAACTCAGTGTGAAAGAAGGAAAAGAGCTACGGGAAGAACTGCTTCGGAAAAAGAAAGAGAACGAATCTGCTCCAGTAAAGAAAGACGAGCTTCATGAGATTCTGGAAACTCTGAACTATGCAGGACAAAGAGAACTGGCGGCTCTGGAGGAGCGGGTGAGAAAACTGGAGGAGCGCCTCGACGCCATGACCAAAGAATAGTGGCAAAATTTCGGACAAAAGGTGGTGCGTCAGATGGCGGAAAAGAAAAGACCATATACAAAAAAGCGGTTCAGAGAGATTGTCCGGGTCCTTGCAACCTACGGCTTCGGACATATCCTCCATGCCAAACTGCGCAGTGATAAATTAAAAAAAGACCCGGAGAATCTGAGGCTTGTTTTTGAGGAGCTGGGTCCGACCTTTATTAAAATCGGTCAGATTCTTTCCACAAGGCCAGACATACTTCCGGTGGAATATATCACGGAGCTGGCAAAGCTTCAGGATAAAGCACCTCCTTTTCCCTATGAAACCCTTTGGGAGATTTTAAAAGAAGAACTTGGACAAAAGACAGAACTTTTTCAGTCCATTGAGAAGACCCCTTTGGCCTGCGCCTCTGTAGCCCAGGTCCATCGGGGCATCTTACAAGACGGAACCCGCTGCATCGTGAAAGTGCAGCGTCCCGATATCGAAGAAAGGCTCCTGGAAGATCTTCACATCCTCATCCGCATCGTGCAAACAGCGCCAAACACTCTGCGGGATGTGCTCCTTGATCCTGTGGAGGCTCTGGAGGAGATTCTGGAAACCACCAAGGTGGAGCTGGATTTTCTTCATGAAATGCGAGCCATTCACAGATTCGAGAAAGAGAATGCCTCTATTTTGTGCGTCGCCATCCCAAAAGTCTATGACCATCTATGTACCAAAAGAGTCATCGTACAGGAAGAAGTGGAAGGCATCAAAATCACAGAAAAGGAATTGCTCCTTCAGGAAGGCTATGACCTGGAGGATATCGGCAAGAAGCTTGTGCTTTCCTATCTTTATCAGCTGTTCAACAATGGTTTTTTCCATGGAGATCCCCATCCGGGGAATCTTCTCATACTGGATGGAAAAATCTATTATATTGATTTCGGCATCATGGGGGCACTATCCAAAAGAACTCAGAACGCCATCAATGATCTTCTCTTGGCCATGGTGAAGAAAGACATCTCCTCCCTGACAAATCTTGTGGTGGAGGTGGCGGAACAGAAAGGCCCTTTGAACAAAAATGTGCTCTACGAAGACATCGAGTACATTGTTCATTATTATCTGCAGTCCAGTTTGAAGAACATACAGGTCTCAAGACTCTTCATGGATCTTTTTGAAGCTGCAAGAAAAAACAATCTGAAACTGCCCAAGGAATACACCACCCTTCTGAAATCCCTACTGATTCTGGAAGGAGTGCTCAGCGAACTTGCGCCGGATCTCAGCATCATGGAAATCGCAAAAGACTACCTTAAAGAAGACCACAAAATCAACCTATGGCCGGATTTCAGCTTGGATGCTCTGGCACTCAATGGATATACCCTCGTAAAAGACAGTCTGAAAATCCCCATCAGCATCCAGACCATCTTGGATAATTTCATCAGCGGCCGTGGCAAAGTCAAGGTGGACATTGTGAATCTCAGCGACAAATGGGTGGACTTCAATAAGATGGTGAACCGTATGGTCTTTGCGCTGGTTGTCTCAGCCATTATCATTGCATCTGCCCTCATTATAAGAACTGGTGCAGGACCAGAAATCAACGGCATCAGTATTGTGGGGATGCTGGGGTTTGCCCTGGCCGGTTTCTTCGGCCTATGGCTTCTCATCTCCATTCTGAAATCTGGTAATATCTAGTCCGCCTTTTTACTCAGGAATCATCTCATTATAAAAAAAGCTTCCGGGTGACTTCCCCTTCAGGGAATCTCTCGGAAGCTTCTTGTTTTTAGTTAAATATGACCTGCAATTTGGATGCTGAGCGCGAAGTATCGGATGGCTTCTTCTTTCTTGTCCATCTTATAATACACTTCTGCAAGATCATGGTATCTCTTGGCAAGCTCTTGGGTTTTCCCTCTCTTTAAAAGCATATCCAGTGAAACGCTGAGATAGGTTTCCGCCATGTTGAAATTACCGTTTTCCGCCAGCAAAAGCCCCTTGAAATAATAGGCCTTCTCCACGCATCGGGAATTCTGGTTCTCAATGGCTGCATTCACCACCAGGTCAATATACTTGGAGGCTTCCTTGATATGCCCCTTCTCCACAAAGGTATCCATAGCATGAAGCACCAGCTCAATGTTCTCTGCCATATTTTCTGGCCCGAGCATACGGACAGCTTCTTCCATTTCCTGATATGAAGCCTCTATCTCCCCTTTATTCAGAAGACGTATGGACAGCATATACTTGGCTTTTGCATGAAGAACTGGATAATCTGCCATGAAGTCTTTGATTTTCAGACTGCATTCCTTAAGATCCTCTTTTGCATTGGCCATGCACATATAAAGCATAATCTGCCCCTTCAGACTTTCGTCTTCAGTGATTGTGAGAAGCTCTTCCAAATAATGCAGATACTTTTTGGCCTCTTCAAACTCCTCCAGATACAAATGACATTTCACCGTATAGTACGGAATGAGAAGACGCTGCTCTTTTGTGATCTGATCTGGAAGTGTATAGTAGTGGCTCATGAGAAAATTCAGGAATACCAAGGCATTGTCATACTCACTCATGACATCCAGATACTTCGCCATGGTGATGCAATACAGGTACTGCGTCTCCTGATTGACAATATTGATATAGGTTTTATAAAGGTGTGAGACCTCAATGTTGAGCTCTTCCTGTTTGTTCTTCTCAATGAAATGTTCCACCAGCTGAATTCTGCCGATAAAGGCCTGATAAATGAGGTGATTTTCCTCTGAGACCTTGATGAGGCTTCTGATGTCACGTTCGTAGTTTTTTGTGAACATATTCTGGGAGAGACGATGAAGCTCTTCTGTCACTTCCTCCACCAGATCCTTCTTGAGGCTCTCTTTTTCAATGCCGAGTCTTTTTGCCACAAGCTCCAGGATCCACTCCTCCGCCTGCACTTTGTCATTCTCAATGGTGCTCATCTTGGAAACGGAAATCTCCGATCCGCAGAGCGCTTTCAGTGTCATCCCTTTTTGGACTCTCGCTCTTCTGATCTTTTCACCAGTACTTAAAATCTCCATTAAGCTTCCACCTCTCCCTCTTTCATCATGGACATGGATTTCTCAAGAAGCTTGAAGGAGTCCACGGTCTTGCCTTTGTCCAGATAGAACTTGGCCATGAGGAGCATGATTTCCGCTTCTTCTTTCTTCAGTTTCTTTTCCTTCGCGGTATTCAGGGCGAGGATCAAATTGTTCACCGCACCTCTTGTATTTTTAAAGAGAGACTCCACTTTGGATTTCACCCGGTACAGTTCGATGTTGCCAAGAAAATCCTCTTCCAGGATCATGCGGTCCAGTCTCTGAAGCATCTCATAGGTGGCTTCCTTCCGGTTGAGATTGGCCAGACACAAAGACAGGTGAAGATAGACTTCCGTGATTTTCTTCGGATCCTTGGAGTAGATGGTCTCTGCTTTTCTATAATGCTCCAAGGCTTCATCGTAGCTCTCAAAGTCCTCATAAAGCTTTCCAAGGTTCAGCTCAATTTCTCCCATCTCACTTTCTCCCAAAATGTCATGGAAGATTTCAAGAGACATGGCGGAATACTTGAAGGCTTCTTCAAAGTTTCCTTCCACCTCATTTTTTTCTGCCAGACGGGTAAGAAACTGTCCATAAGCTTTCTTGTCGGACATGATCTCAAATTTCTCCGTGGATTTCAATGTGTATTCTTTGCTCTTCTCTAAATTTCCACTCTTCTTATAGGCCACAGCCAGATAAAAATACACCTTCGCCAGCATGATTTCATCCGTCAGCACCCCTTCTTCAAACAGCGCTTCCGATTTATGGAAGTAACTGATGGCCATGGGCAGAGATTCGTCCTGCATGCAGGTTTTTGCCACCAGCATGAAATTGTCTATATAAGAACCTTTGAAGTTGTGGGTGGAATAGATGATGTTGCACTGAAAGAGATAGTCGAATGCTTTGGTGAAGTTCTTTTTTCTGATCTCCAGCATCCCTTTCAAATAGAGATTTTTCGCCTCTGGGAGAATCAGGTTGTACTTCTCGATGTAACGGTCCCCTTTTTCAATGTACTTGGCCGCCTTGTCCAGCTCTTCCAGCTCGATATGCACTTCCGCCATTTGAGCAAAATACTTGCAGATTCTGTCTGCCTGAGTGCTTTCTGACTCCATAAAATACTCTACGGAAACTTCAAGTGTTTCTGCCAGATAATCCAAAAGATCCATGGAAGGATTTGACTTGCTGGATTCCACAAGACTGATCTGACCAGGTGTCACTCGGTTCCCAGCCACATCTTTCAGTGTCATGTTCAGTTCTTTTCGCCTTTTTTTGACCTTTTCCCCTAAGGATAATACTTCCATAAACATCTCTCCCACACCAAATTTTAATATTTTTATTATAACATATAATCAGGCTAGAAAAAATCCAGAATATTCATTTGTGACATATTTTTTATGTGTTTCTCCTAAAAAAATGAGTGAGAGTTAACTATTAAAATAAATATCCCTGAAAGATTTCTAGGATTGAGCCATATGAAAAGCCCATTAAGTAAAAAAAAGAAGGAACCTGTCTAATTCCAGGCCCTTCCAAGGATACTCGCATCCAGCACTTTTTCTGTATTTATTTAATCAAAGCTCGTTCCATCCGTATATTTCTGGAAGTTTTAGGAATGAAAGGCACTTTTAGCCAGCTCATCCGCACGGTCATTGAACCGATCTCCGCTGTGACCTTTAACCTTCATAAACTTTATGGTGATATCTTTCTTCATGTTCTGATAAAACTCATGATATCCCTGAGTCAAGGTGTTGTTTCTTTTCCAAGTACCCAGTGCCCAGCTTTCAATACCCTGATAATCAAAATAGAGGGTTAACTTCTGATAGCCCTGCTCCTTGGCATACGTCATCGCTTTCATAGCCCCCAGAACTTCTCCAGCGACATTTCTCATGGCGCTGTATTCTCCTTGCCTCGCTTCCTTAAAAGAAGCCACTTCCTCTCCATGCTCCACCACCACCATGCCGTAGGCATATCGGCCCGTGGAAAGCTCATAGCTCCCGTCCACATATATGGTTGCTTCTGAAATGGAAGAGATTTCCGCTGAGACCTCTGCTGGCTTCTCCTGATTCTTTTCTTTATTGCTTTTTGTCTCCTTCGAAGGCACATCTTTGCCATGAAGCCTTAGAAATTCTCTGGCTTCTTCTTGGGTCGGAAAGCTTTTGTAAATGACTCCTTTTGCACCTGTAACTTCTTTTTTGCAGGCATCCCAGGAGGTGAGAATTCCTTCCTTGATGCTATGTCCATTGATCACTGCGTAATATTTCGCCACGACTCTTCCTCCAACAAAAAGGGACGGCCCGCGTCCCTTTTATTTCTTCTATTTTATTTTGTAACCGGATCAAAGATGGGACTAAGATCCATGGGGATGGGGGCTTCCACAAGGTAAGCCTCATCCTTGAGATAAGATGGTTTTCTCTTCTCCAGACTTTCATCCACAAAGTCATAGACCTGATTTAGGGTCTTGCCCGGGGTGAAGTTCAGAATGGTCTCTATGTTGTCCTTCACAAGCTTCAGCGTGGCAAGATCTCCCTGCCAGTGCTTCACGAGGATTGGCACTGGGATTTTCTTCATGATGTAGTTGGTTCCGAAGAAAAAGATGGCAATGTCATCCACTTTTCCAAGAACCGGCACTTTACTCGGGATAAAATCCATAGGCACCAAAGGGTACATAAAAGTGAACGCGATGATGGCCTTGTCTCTCTTTGTCACCCGCTTATCCTTCATGAGCCGCAGCGCAAGGGCATACATATCCGGCAGGATGAATCCGTATTTTGCAAGATTCTTCCGGTCATAAGGAACCTTCTGCATGATCTTGTCTCTGAATTCAGAGTAGGAGTCTTCTGTTTTCCTGATCTCCTGGAGCTTCTCATTGAAGATGCGGATCTTCTCAGCTTCCAGCTCCTGCTGCTTTCTTTCTTCTGCCTCATTGTCTTTATTGGCTTCTTTTTGCATGGCTTCAATATCAGCTTCAATGCCTTTCAGCCTTAGGGAAAGCACACCGTTCTCCATGATAAAGTGGTCCACTTCCAGATGCACATGAGGCACCTTTTGAAGCGCCTTGTCAATGTTCACCAGGATGGTCTTGTTCTCATACCCCAGTCCCATCTCCAAAGCTTTTTTTGCTGCCATTTTGGATGCTGTATTGAGAATGAACTTTGGAATGCCGATTTTCAGCACTTTCACTCTTTCGATACGCAATGACATGATGTTCTGGAACACACTGACAATGCGGATTCTGGCCAAAAACGGAATATCCATGATTTTATGGAATGTGCCCGCCACCTCAATGTAATTGTCCTCCAGGGTGAGCTTTGTAAAGGTAAGCTCAGGCACCTGAGGCTCCACCAGGGTTTTCAGATCGTACATGATATCTTCCGCACTCATAGTTGTGGTAAAAGATGTAACTCTCATAAAAGGTCTCCTTCCAAGTATTCAATCGCTTTTGAAATCTTAGTCTTATTATATCAATTTCCACAGCCAAATGACTCCAGGTCTTAAAAGATTTCAATTAACTTAACATTTGTCTTCAAAGAAATGGTGGTCTGTCTTCTTCTGTCTTGTTAGAGAAGAACTGCAAAATGGCAAAGGATACGAGGATTCCGGCAAGGAGCCCCCCTATGTGCCCAAAGTTATCGATGGACGAGGAGGAAAATCCCGAAAAGAGATTGATGAAAAGAAGAAGAAGGATCCTTGGAAACATTCTTCTGTTTACGCCGGACTTTCCGAGAAGCGCCATCATCATCACCGCTCCCAGGAGACCAAATATGGCCCCCGATGCACCTACCGAGACATTGGGTGTAAAAAGAAAGCTCATGACTCCTCCGCCCAAGGCAGAGATAAAATACACCAGGAGAAACCTTCCAGTCCCCATGGCTTCTTCTACGATTTTCCCCAAAGCAAAGAGCGCGTACATATTGAAAAGGATATGGGTGAAGTCTCCATGAAGAAATGCGGAGCTTAAGAGCCGGTAAAGCTCTCCTTCCACGATAAGCTCATTGACCTTGGCTCCATACCGGATGAGCACATCAATGCGGATGTCAAAGCTTCCTGATGCCAGAGCCGTCAGTAGATACACCACCACATTGATAAGCACCAGGGTCAAGGTAGCTTTCATGGCTTTGGCGCTGAACTTTTTCACAGCCGTATTCTTTTTGGACAGCACGGACAAGGACACATCATCATGTCCAAAAAACTCTCCATCTCCATTGACATAGACTTCTGAGTAATTGGGCATGTGATTTTTCAGCGGAACCGGCAGATCATCCGTAAAGATGATGTTCAGAATATAGACCGGCATATTCTTCCCCCGGGCATGGTTTAAAAATGCCAGATGGTTCTTCTCTTCTTCCCCCAGTCTGGAAAAAATCACCGCCAGATATCCATTTCGTATGGTGGTATAAAGGTAGAACTGAAGATCCTCTTCTGTGGAAGGAAATTCTTCCAGAAAGAATCCTTTTCCGTCAATGAGTAGTTCCATGGTTTCTTTGATGACTTTCTGGATCATGACAGATCCTCCTTCCCTGTTAAAACTTATCCTCATTCTACTAGAAAAAGCATAAATTGAATATAAAAAGACCCTTCCGAAGAAAGGTCTTTGAAAATCTTTGAAAATACTACTGATTGAGGTACTCCTCCAACATATCAAGAAGCACATTGAATCTTCTCACCGTAGCTTCCAGAGGTTCTTTGCTTGTCATATCCACGCCTGCCACCTGGAGAGTTTCTACAGGATAGTTGCTGCCGCCGGTCTTCAGGAAGCCCAGGTATCTTTCCACCGCTGGTACTCCTTCTTTGAGGATATGTTCTGCAAAAGCACTGGCTGCAGCATACCCTGTGGCATACTGATAGACATAGAAATCTCTGTAGAAATGAGGAATTCTCGCCCATTCTATTTCAATTTCCTGATCCAGCACAATGTTTTCTCCAAAGTACTTTCTGTTGAGGTCCATCCAAAGGCTGCAGAAGTCTTCTCCTGTCATTGGTGTTCCCTTCTGAATGGTCTCATGAGTGACTTTTTCAAACTCTGCAAACATCAGCTGACGGAACACTGTGGTTCGGATCTGCTCCAGTTCCTGGTTCACAAGGTACAGCTTCTTGATCGGATCCTCTTCTTTTTCAATCTGATAATGGATGAGGAGCTTCTCATTGGTTGTGGAAGCCACTTCCGCAACAAATAGGGTATAGTCTCCATACACAAAGGGCTGATGCTTTCTGGAGTAGTAGGAATGGATGGAATGCCCCATCTCATGGACAAGGGTAGACACGTCCCGAAGATCCTCATGATAGTTCAGAAGGATATACGGCTCTGTGTCATAGGCTCCAGAGGAGTACGCACCGCTTCTCTTTCCTTTGTTCTCATAAATATCAATCCAGCCGTTTTCCACACCTTCTCTGAAAATGGAAAGATATTCTTCCCCTAATGGTTTCAGTCCTTCCAGTGAAAGGGCAATCCCTTCCTCAAAAGGAATCTTCTCTTCAGGTACATCGATGACAGGCACATACAGATCATACATATGGATTTCATCCAGCTTCAGAAGCTTCTTCTTCAGCTCCACATAACGGTGAAGAGAAGAAACGCTCTCTGAAATGGTCTCCAGTGCATTGTCATACACCGCCACTGGAATATTGTTGGGGCTCAGTGAAGCTTCAATGGGTCCACCATAATTTCTGACTTTCGCTTTGAGGTTGAACGTCTTCATATTGGAGGAAAGCATGGTGCCGATGGCATTTTTGTACTTCCCATAGGTGCCGAACAGCTCCTTGAACGCATTCTTTCTCAGCACTCTGTCTTTGGACTGGATGAACATGCTGTAGCTGCCTTCTGTCATAGGATGCTTGGTGCCTTCCCCATCCTCCACATCAGAAAACGTCATGTCCGCGTTGGTGAACATGGAATAGATATCATCTGGTGCATTGAGAGAGTCCGACAGCGTGGCCATGAGCTCTTCTTTTTCCTTGCTGAGCACATGGGGCTTCTCTTTGACGATAGACTCAATGTAGAACTTATACAAGGAAAGATCCTTGTCCGAAAGATAGCCTTCGATGACACTTTCAGGAAGGGCCAAAAGTTCTGGCACAAAGTAGCTTACCATGGCGCTGTATTCTGCAGCGTATTGAGCCACCTTGGACAGAATCACCTGCTGAGCCGTATTGGTGGTATCCTCATCGCTCTTCATATGCGCGTAGGCATAGAGTTTTTCCAGGACTCTTGTGTACTTTTCAAAGTCCTTCAAATAAGAAAGAAGGCTCTCTTTTTCATGAAGCTTCTCTTTGTAGTTCATGAGCACAAGTGCTTCTTCCTTCAGTTTTGCAAGCTCTTCTTCAAAAGCCTCATTGGACGCGTAGATCTTCTCCAGCTTCCATTTGAATTTAGGGTCGATTTCATTTCTTGGTTTTACAATAGCCATAAAGTACCTCCCGAAATTTACATTCTTCTTCTATTATAAAGGAGAATATTGAGAATTTATACTGATTCCTAAAGGAACTATGAGAAACTCCAAAGATTCTGTACTGCTAAAAAGAAAACTCCGGAAAAAGAAGCATCTTTCTCCAGAGTCTATACGTATGAATCAGCCTTCGAAACTCTCCAACACTTTCTTGTAGATGTCTTCCAGATTCAGAAGAAGATCTCCTTCTGCTTCCAGTGCATTGATGGTAACAGTCTCTCCGCCAGTTTCTCTTGCCAGAGTTTCAGACACCTTTGGTGAGGCCGCCTCTTCCAGGAAAATGGTGGTGATGTTCTCCGCCTTGACATAATCAATGAGATCCTGCAGCTTCTTTGGGGTAGGCTCTCCTTCCTGGAAAGGGCCCTCGATGGCTTTTTGCTGAAGTCCCATTTCCCTTGTCATATATCCGAAAGCCGCATGTCCAGTGACAAAGGCTTTTCCTTCATACACCTTGAATTTCTCCTGATAGGTCTCTTTCAAGGTGACAGCCTCTGCCTTGAAGGCTTCAAGATTCGCCTCAAAGGTTTCTGCACCTTCTGGAACCAGCACGGTCAGCTCTTCCTTCACATGTTCTGCCATGGTGATGAGGGCATCAATGGACAGCCAGATATGAGGATCAAACTCTCCATGGTCGTGGCTGTGGCCTTCTTCTTCATGATCGTGGTCATGATCATCGCCTTCGATGGTGATGAGAGAAACGCCTTCTGAAAGATCAATGACAGAGAGATCTTTATTTCCAGAATTCTCTACCGCTTTCTCTACCCAAGGTTCCATGCCAAGGCCATTCATGAATAAAAACTTCACTGTGGAAAGTTCTCCCATATCTTTGATGGTGGGTTCAAAATCGTGGGCTTCCGCTCCTTCTGGCACAATCTTCCAGGTGTCCACATAGTATCCACCGACGATTCGCACCACTTCATTCACAGGATGTATGGTGGTTGCTACTTTAAGCTTCTCAATGGTTGGTTCCTCAGGGTTCTCCACGGCTGGACCTTCTTCTGCTGGTGTTTCAGTTTTGGGCTCTGCCTGGCATCCAGCCATAAAAGCCATGACAGAAACTGCCGCAATCAGTCCGATTAATCTTTTTTTCATATCTTTTTTCCTCCAGTTGTTGCAAATGATTCGCATCCATGAGTATAATATACTAAGAAATATACATTGTCAACGGCTATTTTTTGTACTATATTTAGTTGTGAACAAAAACTGGAGTGAATGAAAATGATTGAAATTAGTAACTTATCCTTCTCCTATACAGGAGAAGAGCCCTATCTCATCAAAGACCTCAATATGACCATCCCCGGCGGGCAGCTGATCTCAGTCATCGGAGAAAACGGCTCAGCAAAATCCACAATGATCAAGCTGGTGGTGGGTCTTTTAAAGCCAATCAAAGGTCAGGTGAAGATCCTTGCAAAATCCGTAGGCTATGTGCCCCAGAAGATGGAGACATTCAACAAACAGTTCCCCATCACCGTGGAAGAGGTGTACAAAACTCATCTTCGCGCCCTTGGTATCAAAGATAACAAAAGAATTGATGAATGCCTGGAGGAAGTCTCCATGCTGGAATACAAAAAATCTCTGGTGGGCAATCTTTCCGGAGGACAGACCCAAAGAGTGTTCATTGGACGGGCTCTTTTAGGAAACCCCGAGCTTCTCATTCTCGATGAGCCTTCTACAGGGATGGACATCAGAAGCCAGAAAGAAGTGCGTAAGATCCTCAAAGGACTCCGGGAGAAGGGAGTCACAATTCTCACCGTGGAGCACAACATCTCCGCTGCCATCCACAACTCCGACTTCATCATCCGTATGGGTGACAATATCGGTGTTCTCTATGACATCAAAACCTATAAGAGAAATATTCAGCACGAAGACGTGGACAATATGCTGGTCTTCCGGAAGGAGGAATTCTGATGCTTTCTTATCCATTTATGCAAAACGCCCTCATGGCAGGCGCCCTGGTGGCCATCTTAAGTCCCATCATCGGAATATTCCTGGTGCTCCGCCGCTACTCCATGATGGGAGACACCTTGGCCCACTCGTCTCTGGCAGGTGTTGCCATCGGTATTGTGGCTGGAATCAGTCCAACTCTGTCCTCGGTGATCTTCACTGCCCTGGCTGCTGTGTTCATCGAGTTTTTAAGAGAGCGGTTCAAAAGATATGCTGAAATTCTTATGTCCGTGGTTCTGACCTTATCTGTAGGTATTGCCATCGTTCTGGTTTCCAGCGGTCAGGCCAACACCAACATCAACCAGTACCTCTTCGGAAGTATCCTCACGGTCACCCGGCAGGATCTTTATCTGGTACTTCTTGTCACCCTGGTCACTGTAGCTACGGTATATTACTTCTATCATGAACTGATTTATACCACCTTTGACGAGGACGGCGCTCACATCATCAACATCAAGGTGAAGCGTGTCAATTATATTTTCGCTCTTCTCATGGGGCTGTCCATTGCAGTATCCATTCGGATCACCGGTGTGCTGGTGATCTCTTCCCTCATTGTGCTGCCCGTGGCCACAGCCATGCAGTTCAAAAAGGGCTTCAAACACACACTTTTCCTCAGCATTGCCGTGGGACTTGTGGATGTTCTTTTAGGCCTAGTCCTCTCTTATACCTTGGACAGTGCTCCTGGAGGAACCATTGCTCTTCTTTCGGTGATCACCATGGTGATCTCACTGCTTCTCAATCCTCTGAATAAGTAATCATGTGGAAGTGTCCCTCCGGATCTAATACCCGGATGGACGCTTTTTTTTATATTTTCAGTACCATCCCTTTTGCAGACTTTCTTTACACGGACAGAAAACTTGCATATAATGAACTCATACCAAAAGGATGTGACTATATTTGAATATTAATGAAAGTACTCAGGATACATATCGTTATTTACACAAATGGGGGTATCATGAAAAAATATTGGATCATACCTCTGGTTCTACTGATACTTTCCTCACTGGCCGGATGCGCACCAAAAAAGGTTTCCATTGAAACTCCCCCTCAAACTTCGTTGTCCTCTGAACAGCAAAAAGCTGTACAAAACTCTATAGAGTATATAAAAAACTCTGAGCTTGCCTCAAAAGACAGGATCGACACAAGCCTGATCAAAATAGATACTGCAGAGGAAAACACCTGGCAATCTGTGTATACAGACAGCGGTAAAGCAGAAGAGAGTACAGTGGATACTACAGACTGGATCATCACCCTTGGGGACAGATCCGGCTTTGACTTTGCAGTGATTGTTTGTGACAGCACTACCTCCGAAGTCATCGGATACATGCCCATGGAGTAGCAGGCCATTTCCTGAATTCATGACCAGAGTAACTATAGGAAAGGATGGACGTCTTTATGACATTACTGAAACAGCTGGCACCTTGGATCAATCTCTTCAGCCTTTTCTGTCTTTTTGACTGGATCAGGCTCTATAAAAGGAGAAGTGTTCCACCCTCTGCTAAAAAGTATCTTTCCGGGGAAACACTGGAAAACTTCATCAAAAGAAGAATGGCCGTACAACTGATCTTTGCGGCTGGGTTTTATTGCACTAACCTATCAAATAATCTGCCGATTTCTGATTTGTATCAGCTCATTGTCAGTCTTTCTGGATCGCTACTTCTTTTCATTGCGATATTTTTCAACATCCAGAACAACCGACGGTATTTGAATCGGTGGACCGCCAGTTTCTAAAACGGAAATGCAAAAGCACAGAACTCAAGAAAACTTAAGTTCTGTGCTTTTGTGTTTTTCTTTATTTATGCTGACGGTGAAGAACCTTATACTCAGGCAGGTCTCCCACTAAAGGTCTGAAATAGCTGAGCGCTTCTTCAGTGATGTTCATGCCATCTTCTGTCACCATGGTCAGCGGCATGTATTTCACATGGTTTGCAATATTGGACGCATCGGTCTTGGTGTACTCCACTTCATAAGGCACATCAGAGACTCTCTTCAGTATAGAAACTACACCGGTTTCTCCTTCTTTAGCAAGGACCAGAGCTCTTTCTCCCAGGGTAAAGGCTTCTTCCACATCCACAGAAGATGCCAAGTGGAAAGCGGATCTCTGCAGGGTAGACAGTTCCAGCACCTTCACTCTTGAAGTGATGCCGCTGTCCTTGATGATGTTTTTCAGCGCATTACCTGCACCGCCCAGCTGAGCATGTCCAAAGGAGTCATGGGCATGGGCTTTTGTTGCGGCCAGGAAGGAACCATCCTTCAGCCGTACACCTTCTGAAGCCACAATATACACATGATTCTTTTCTTTATAGATTTCTTCCACTTTCTTCAGGAACTTCTCCTCTTCAAAAGGCACTTCTGGAAGTAGAACGATATCAGCACATCTTTTCCCCTCATGGGTGGCCACCGCTCCTGAAGCTGCCAGCCATCCAGCATCTCTTCCCATGGTCTCTGTGATGAAGACGCCGTTGTTGGAGTAGACAAGAGAATCCAGATAACTCTCCAGAACGCTCACTGCAATGTATCTTGCAGCCGATCCAAAGCCTGGTGCATGGTCGATGACCTGGAGATCATTATCCACAGTCTTTGGAATGCCAATGAACTGGACTTCATGACCCCTCTCTCTTGCATAGGCAGAAAGCTTTCTTACGGTGTCTTGGGAGTCGTTGCCACCTGCATAGAAGAACGCCTTGATTTCATGCTTTTTGAAGATTTCAAAAAGCTTTTCATATTCCTCTTTGCTGTCCTCATAGTTTTTCAGTTTGTATCTGCAGGACCCCAGTGCTGCAGACGGTGTATGCTTCACCTTGTCGATGTCTTCTTGGGACAGTTCTGAAAGGTTGATGAAATCCTCCTTCAGAATGCCTTCGATGCCATGAAGCCCGCCATAAACATGGTCAAAATACCCCATTTCATTGTTCTTGGATAACAGTCCCATCACCGATGCATTGATGACAGAAGTTGGCCCGCCGGACTGAGCCACCACACAGTTTCTCATAGTTTTCCCTCGCTTTTCTAATGATATACACATATCTTAGCATAGAAACAGCATGAAATGAACCAAGAGGACGCGTCCCACAAACTATTTTGATATCCAAAGGGCTTCCACCGTTTCATTGAATTCTTTTGAAATCCATACTATAATGAGGACAGCCCAAACGATGAAGGAGCGATTTTTAATGAATACCATAGAAATCCTCAAGAAGCATTCCATCAAAGTCACCAAGCCCCGTATGGCCATCTATGAGCTTCTGGAAAAGGAGCATACCGGCATCGGCGCAGACTATATCTACAGCACCCTGCTGAAGGAGAACCTCTCCATCAATCTCAGCACGGTGTACCGTACTCTGGAACTTTTTGAAGAAAAAAATCTGATACAGAAGTATGACCTGGGAGAGAAGAAGTACAACTTCAGCCTCATCCGTCATGGACACCATCATATCGTCGAGTGTGACAGCTGCCATAAGGTAATCAATCTGGATTGTCCCATGAAGCAGATTGAAGATCTCATCACCAAAGAAACAGGTTTTCATCTTACGGAGCATCATCTGGAACTGAAAGGCATCTGCAAAGACTGCCTGGAGAAAAAAAAGCACTGAACCCGTTCTTTCCAAGAGACTATTTTGGAAAGAACTTTTTTTACCTAAAGCCGTTAAACTTATTTTTCTTAAGCTGAAGCAAGAAAAACCTTGACCATCCCCCTCCTGAAACTTTAAAATAGTAACATATTATAAAAGGCAGGTGAAGAGGCAATGGGGATACTCCTCCAAGCCCGTACCATGGATCATATTGATAAAAAACTACTGGAACTGCTGCAGGAAAACGGGCGGTGCTCACTGAAAGCACTGGCGGATGCAGTCTATCTTTCTACCCCTGCAGTTTCCACAAGAATCAGTCGCATGGAAGAAGAAGGCATCATCACCGGATATTCCTGCTCTGTGAATCCTCATAAACTGGGGTACAACATCAAAGCCTATATCAACCTGGAAATGACGCCAAAGCAGAAAGGGGAGTTTTATCCATTTATTGAAGCCTGTCCCAATGTGCTGGAATGTGACTGCGTTACAGGAAAATACTCCATGCTGATTAAAGTGGCCTTCCACACCACCATGGAACTGGATGCCTTCATCGGCGCTCTGCAGCGATTTGGAAATACAGATACCCAGATTGTATTTTCTACCCCTGTGGAACATCGTGGAATTCTAAAATATGAGTAAGAAAAAGCTGCGGAGATGGTCTTTTGTAAAGACATCCCTGCAGCTTTTTATAAATTCCCTTTTTGCATAAACTGTTCCAGCAGAAGGTTCACCATTTCTCCGTAGCTCCGCACACCAGAAACCTGGCCATTGCTCTTCAGGTAATTGTCATTGACCTTGGTGGCCTGCTCCTGAACCTTTCCCTCATATGGCTTATAAAAAGCGCTGTAGGCTGAAAGGTCTCTTTTGACGCCTTCGTCATAGGTTGCATATAAGGCCTGGTAAGCTTCCTTATCCACCCGGTACAGGGCATTCATGGAACTGATGAGCGCAAGCATGGTGCCAGAATAGCAGATTTCTTCCTCTTCGGCATACTGGCTGGTGACATAAGCCATATAGTTGGCTTCATCTTCATAGGCCACACCTCGCTGATGAGCCATTTCATGCAGCACCGTGGCTGGAAAAAGAAGATCCGGACCTTTGGTGTTCACATTGGCCTCCCCCGTAAATGGGAAAAAGATGCCCGTAATCCCTGTATAGTTCATGTATTCAGAAAGAAGTATCCCCTTCGCCGGACCATAGGTCCCGGCATACACCGGATGCTCGCTGGAAAAGGCCTCATAGGTTTTCAGTGCTTTCTCATAAAGGATCCCCTCTTCCATGCTCAGGGTGAACACACCCTCGTCATCTTCTGGCACACGCTCTCTCAGACTGTTTGCCCGCTCAATGAGGGCTTGGTTCATAGATACAAGAACGTCTTTCTCGTAGAGCGTCTTCTCTAAAGAAAGATGCGTTCTTACAGAAGGTCTCTGATAGTTGAGGCCAAAAACCATCATAAACATAATGTAGAGGATGGACGCATAGGCCAAAGTTCTTAGGAGAAGAGTCCACGCTCCTCCTTTAAAAAGCCTCACAAAAAAGAGGAGAAGAAGAACTGCCCCCAGGAACACATGAAAGTACACAAACGCTTCCCCCAGAGAAAAGGGAAACGGTCCTGTGATTCTGCTCATGAGCCTGATGAGTGCCCGGTTCCACTCTGCAGGATAGACCCGTTCCAAAAGATCCGGATTTTTTCTTGCACCCAAGGAGGCGCCATAAATAAGAAGCGCCAGAAGAATCCATAAATACCCTTCACTGAGCAGTCCCTTTTTCTTTTTTCCTATTTTCAATGGCCTTCCTCCTTTCTTTCTTCATAATTTTTATCATTATCACACACATATTTTAAAAATCCTTTAAAAGTCCCAAGAGAAGCACGGCTCCCCTTGGGACTTTTTTCTACTTCAGCAGGAAATCCTTTTTCAGCTCCTCTATGGCAGCCTTTAGAATCTCCTCGTTGACTTTATAGATGTACCGCCCATCCACCTGATCCAGATACGCTATTTTCGCTGTAACGAGGTTGTTGAGATGGTACGAGATGGTTGCGGGAGAAACATGAAGATTCTGTGCGATGACCTTGGTGGAGGTGATGCCTTTGGCCAGATTCATGACCACCTCATAGCGGGTTTTATCCCCCAGGTTCTTAAATAGAAGGACCCGTTCCTGGATTTTGTTCTCTTCCTGCTCCTTGATGGCTTCAAAAATATCATCCAGGTACACTCCCCAGGAAATGAAAGGATGGACATTTCCCGTGTTCAGCATCAGCTGCATGGGATTGGATATGGAGATGAGTAGAGGATATTCTTCCCAATTCAGAAGACTCTCCTTCATGATGCCTCTGGACACCTCAGAAAGACCATCTCCTTCTAACGCCTGAAGCTTCTTTGTCAGCTCTATTCCTTTTTTCAGAATCAGGGGTTTTTTCACTTCATAAAGCACCTCAAACTGAGGATGAATCTCCAAGAGAAGATCCACCAGATTTCCCACCATGACCTGAGGCTGGGTGGAAAAGTGAAGAAGATTCCACCTGGCATCATTGCCGATGGACAGCTTCTGAAGAAAACTCATGACTTCTTCCGGATGCTCCACAAGTCTCTTCGCAGCAACTTTCGATTTCTCTTTATTCTCTTCCGTATCGCTGTCATAGTAATCCAGTGCAAAGTAAACGCTGTGAAGGAGCTCTTTCTCCGTCAGGTTCTTTAAACTGTCCAGGTAGTCTTCCACTTTATCAAAACCGATGATGGGGTGTGTCATGGAAAGAAGGGCTATAAAATCATGGTCCTCGGTGGACTCATAGTAGTATGGCAGAAGTCTCTCCTTATATGGCAGAAGAATCTTGTGGAATTCCCGGGCATACACCTTGGTTTCCTCCGGGATGAGTTCTTCATAATTTTCATCCATTTTGCTGTAGACGTCTTCCTTGTAGTGAATATGCTGCGGAAGGGTCAGAAGATCAAAAATATAGCTTTCTTTCTCATGGAACTGGTATTTCACAAAAATTCTCCTCCTGCCGCTAAGATGCGGCCTTCACTTCTACTTTCGCAAGGAAAGGTTTCTTATAGTATAGCACGCCAATGGCCATGATGGCACCGGCAACAAGAATCGGATACTGTGGCTTCAAGGTATCCATCCCGATGCCCATAAGCACCTGCCCCACAGGCTGGATGATGGTCATCATCAGGCCCATCACCGTCCCCACTCTGCCCATGGCCTGTTTGGGCACCAGCGTATCAAAGAGCGTTCCCAGGGAAATATTCGCCATGGAGACAAAAACTCCGATGATGAAGGACAGTCCCATGAGGAGGAGGAAAATCATCTTCCGGCCAAAGAGCCCATCCGAAACAATGAATCCCATGGAAAGAATCACAAGAGATACCGCAAAGAAGCTGTAGATGAGAAGTTTCCCAAGATCCACCTTCTTCGCAAACCCTGCCAGAAGAAGTGGCGTCAGCACCATGGACAAGGAAAGAAGAGAAGAGAAGATCCCCAGCTCCACATCGCTGGCAGACAGGACTTCTCTCAAAATATAGAAGAGACCCACACTGAAGAGTGCACCCAGGGAAAAATTCAGGATCATCCCCAGTCCGATGATGTTCCGGACTATTTTCAGGTCCTTCATGATGGAAAGGCCCTCTTTGAAGTCCTTCCAGAAATACTCCAGACTCACTTTCTGAGGCTTCTTATGAAGCGCAGGCACTTCAATGAAGGTCTCGCTGAAAGCAGAAAGGAAAAAGCTCACAGAGTTTAAAAGCAATATCCCCTGCATGCCAAGAACACCGTAGAGACCAGCGGCAATCATAGGAGACAGCATGGAGAAGAGATTGCTGACGATGCTTTTGAGGCTGTTGGCATCAAAGAGCTCTTCTTTCTTCATGATGCTCGGAGTCACCGCCGCCATGGCGGATCCGAAGAAAATTTCTGTAATCTCCAGAAGAACCACCAGAAGATAGATGCTGGGTATGCTTAGACTGCCATTCATATAAAAATACACAGCATAGGCCCCAATGAGAACCCCATTGATGGTATCCATGAGGACAATGCTCTTTTTCCTGTCAAACCAGTCTCCAAAAACTCCTGCAAAAGGTGTCATGAGAATTCTCGGTAAGATGGAAATGGAAAGCATAGCAGAAAAAACCGTTGCAGATCCTGTCACCGCTAACACGTAAAGGGAGAGCGCAAACTGCTGCATATTGCTGCCAAGAAGGGAGACGGCGTTCCCAGCCAGAAGCAGGGTGAAATTTTTATTTTTTAACAAAGCTCGTTTCATGGTACCCTCCTAGAGTAGTTAGATTGTTTCTTGATTACATAATACTCGTCAAATAAATCCATGTCAATAAAATAATTAGATATCCATCTAATTATTTTATGAATTCCCTGTTGGTTCCTTCAAGTCTCTTCCCTCGCCAGGTTTTCCCAAGGAAAACATTCCTTTACACTCTTTCCGCCTATCCCGTATAATAGTGCTATTGACAAGAGGTGAATGAAAATGATTGTACTGTCTACAAGAGACATAAAACTCAGCTACGGCATAGACGTGATTTTAAAATCCGTCAGCTTCAGCATTCAGGAAGGCGATAAAGTTGCGCTCATCGGCGCCAACGGCGCTGGCAAGTCCAGCCTGTTCAAGATCCTGACCAAAGAAATCACAGAATATGAGGGAGAGGTCTTTCTGGACCGTCAGAAGTCTTTAGGATACCTTTCCCAGAACATCAATCTGGATACAGAAAAGACCATCCACGAGGAAGCACTCAGCGTTTTCCAGCATCTGATGGATATGGAAGACAGAATGCTCTATCTGGAAGAGGAAATGAAAAAGCCCTATGAGGAAGCCCAGCATGAAGCCCATGAAGCGGCCATCACAGATTATGTGCATCTTCAGGAGAAGTACGATATGATGGGAGGCCGAACCTACAAGGGAGAAGTCCATAAAGTGCTCCGGGGCCTTGGTTTTGAAGAGGAAGAGTTCACAAAAAGAGTTTCCATCTTATCCGGGGGCCAGAAAACAAGAGTGGCCCTTGCAAAACTTCTTCTTTCCAATCCGGATATCATTCTTCTGGATGAACCCACGAACCATCTGGACCTTCAGGCCATCGAATGGCTGGAGGAATATCTGAAAAGCTACAAAGGAACGCTTCTTATCATCTCCCATGACCGATTTTTCTTAGACTCCATCACTTCTCATACCTTTGAGATGATCCGTGGTGAAATCTACACCTACAATGCTCCCTATACGAAATATCTGGAGCTGAAGGAAAAGGATTATGAGATCAAAATGAAGGCGTACCGCCACCAGCAGGAGGAGATCGCCAGGCAGGAGAAAATCATCGAGCGCTACAAATCCTTCAACCGGGAAAAAAGCATCAAAGCAGCAGAATCCAGACAGAAGATGCTGGATAAGATCGAGCGGATTGAAGCACCGCCTAAGGCAAGAAGCCCTTATAAAATCTCCTTTGACAATGAGATTGAAAGCGGCACAGACGTCCTCATTGTAGAGAATCTCAGTAAAGCCTTTGAAGATACCAGGCTTTTTGAGAACCTTTCTTTCCACATCCGGAAAGCAGAGCGCATAGCCCTCATCGGAGAAAACGGCCGGGGAAAGACTACCCTCTTCAAGATGCTGCTGGACCGGGTAACACCAGACCAGGGAGACATCATTCTTGGAAAGAACGTGACCCTGGGCTACTACGATCAGGAGCAGAGCGATCTTCATCCGGAGAAAACCGTCATGTCGGAGCTCCATGATGAGTTTCCTCATCTCACGGAGCGTGAAGTAAGAACATATCTCGGCAGTTTCCTCTTCCGGGGAGACGAGGTCTTTAAAGAAGTGAAAAATCTCTCCGGTGGAGAGAAATGCAGAGTGAATCTACTAAAACTCATGCTGAAAAAATCCAATTTTCTCATCCTGGATGAACCTACAAACCATCTGGACATTCCATCAAGGGAAGCTCTGGAAGATGCTCTTCTGGATTATGATGGTACACTGTTTGTCATCTCCCATGACCGTTACTTCCTGAACAAAGTGGTGCATAAGATCTTTGAGCTGAAGGAAGACGGGATTGTGGAATATCTGGGCAACTACAGCTATTACATGGATAAGAAACTGAACCCCAACCGGTTCCAGGGCATTGAGGAGAAAGAAACACGCAACAAGACCCAGTATCAGGATGAAAAGAAAAAGAAAAAAGGACGGGAAAAGGAAGAACGGGAAAAGAAAAAGCGTCTGAAAACGCTGGAAGAGACCATTGAGAAAATGGAAGCCGAAAAAGAGGCCCTCACCTTGTCCCTGACCACAGAAGAAGTCTATAAAGACATCAAGAAGTCCATGGAGATTTCAGATAGAATCAAAGAAGTGGACGATAAAATCAAAGACCATTATGAGGAGTGGGAACTGCTTCTCATGGAGGAAGAGGAAGCCTAGGCTTCCCTTTTTTTGCACGAAACTAGACTGTAAAATTTTGGAGGACTCCTTATGAAGCTCATAAAAATCATCGGAAAAACCCTGCTCTTTGTCTTGTCTCTCGTCCTTGCCGTAGTATTGACCCTTCTCTTCCTGCTTCTCCTATCCTATCTGCAGCAGAAAATCCTCATTCCAAAGCAGCACCTGTACTGGATTATGAAATCTCCCTACAGCTTTCTGTTCCTGTTCTTTGAAGTGGAGCTCATTGCCATTATGGGGTATTTTCTGTCGAAAGACATCAAAGCTGCCTGGCATTACCTTCAGAATAAACTCGAAAGAGTCCTTCCTCACTGGAAGAGATGGAGAAACGGCTCTCTCATTGTAGTGAATGTTGTACTTCTCTATTTTCTTTTCATCCATGTCAGTGTGCTGACAGAGGAGGGCATCATAGACCACAGCGCCTTGAACCCCCAAGGGACTTTTTATCCTTATGAGTCCCTCTCCGCCATCGATACCGGCATCCAAGGGGAAAAGAAAAAATCCTTCACTTTCCAAGGAGAGTTCTACTACAAGGTCACCTTGGAAAACGGCAGTGTCCTCAACCTCGCAGACATGGGCGGATCCGCCACAGAAGAAGACTTCCGGTTTGTGCTGAGCCGCCTGGACAAAAGACTGCTTGATCTTGGAATTCCTAAAACTGCTTCTACTGATAATCTGTCTTATCTCTATGAAACACTGGATCCCATCTATGTGGAAGCCATTGAAGAGATGCTTACAAGAACTGAATAACAACAAAAAGCGCCTCATCAGCGCTTTTTTTATGTGATTTTTATTGACATTTCTTCCTGTTCTTTGTATCATTGTATTAATCACTTAGTACAACGATACATGTAAAGGAGGATTTCCTGTGCCATGGAATTTTGACAACAGCATTCCCATCTACCTTCAGATCATGAATGAGATCCAGCGTAAGATTTTCAGCAGTGAGCTTCATCCAGGAGATAAACTGCCATCCATCCGAGATTTAGCCAAAGAAGCAAATGTAAACCCCAATACCATGCAGAAAGCGCTTCAGGAGCTGGAAGCCCTGGGTCTTATCCAAACAGAACGGACATCCGGCAAGTTTGTCACCGAGGAAGAGACAAAGATACTGCAGCTGAAAGAAAGCTACATCGAAAACAAACTGAAACCCTTTCTCACAGAAATGAAGAAACTGGGCCTCGCTAAAGCCGATGTCATCGACAGAATCACAAGATGCAAGGAGGAAACCACATGAACGAACCCATGATTGAACTGAAAAATCTTACCAAGTCCTTCGGCAAGAAAAACGCCATAGATAACTTGACGTTGACCCTCCCAAAAGGGAAGATCATTGGCCTCTTGGGACCCAATGGCAGTGGTAAGTCCACCCTCTTCAAGCTTCTCAACGGGCTCCTGGAACCTACAGAAGGAGAACTCACCATAGAAGGCACGAAGCCTTCCACCGCTACAAAAAATGTCATCTCCTACCTTCCAGAAAGAACCTATCTCAATGAGTGGATGAAAGTTTATGAGATCATGGACTTCTTCGCAGACTTTTATGAGGACTTCCAAAAAGAAAAAGCCTACAGCATGCTCGAAAAGCTCTCCATTGATCCTAAGGCTTCTCTGAAGACCTTATCCAAAGGAAACAAGGAAAAGGTTCAGCTGATCCTTGTTATGAGCAGACGTGCAAAGCTCTACCTATTGGACGAACCCATCGGCGGTGTGGACCCTGCTGCCAGGGACTTCATCCTGTCCACCATCTTAAACAACTACGAAGAAGGTTCTACTCTTATCATCTCCACCCATCTCATCAGTGACATTGAAAAGATCTTTGATGAGGTGATTCTCCTGAAAGATGGTCAGCTTTATGACTATGCTCCTGTGGAGGACTTAAGAGAAAGAAGCGGTAAATCCATTGACGAACTGTTCCGGGAGGTGTTCCGATGCTAAAGAAACTCATGAAATACGAACTGAAGGCCACAGGCCGGTATTTTCTGCCGCTGTATCTGGCCATTCTCCTCCTTTCCCTCTTCATGGGACTTCGAGGATTCGGAGGAAGCTTTCTGCCCATCCTGGATGTGCTGCTCCCTGCTCTCTTAGGGATTACCTTTGTGGGAATCATGGTCATGACATTTATCCTCATTGTCACACGATTTGACAGGAATCTTTTAGGCGACGAAGGATATCTCATGTTTACACTGCCCGCAAAGACCAGCACCCTCATCACCGCAAAGCTTCTTACTGCCATTTTGTGGCTCTTTGGAACCTTTCTGGTGTTTCTCCTGTCCATCACCTTCATCACCATCAGAGATCTGGACCTGCCTGAACTCTTTATGGCTTTCAGATTCATTGATGTGGATCCCATGCTTGTGATTCTGTTTCTTCTTCTGATGATCGTTTCGGTAGTGCAGTCCATCCTTCATATCTATGCTTCCTTAAGCATTGCACAGTCCAGAAGCATCACAAAAAACAGGATCCTGGGCGGCATCATCATCTTTATCCTCATTTCCATGGTCTTCAATGTACTGGAAACAGCAGTGACCTTCAGCGGAGGTTTTCTTCTGCAAAACTCCACCTGGTTCCAGATCTTCATAGAAGACAATTATATGCAGGATTTCCCTGCCATGATGGAAGCGTTCAAATCCATGATCTCGGTTCTTCTTGTCTATACTGGAGCGAAAGCAGTGCTCTTTTATTTCCTGACAAAGTACCATCTGGAAAAGAAACTGAATCTGGATTAAGCAGAAAATCATTAAAAAAAACACCGGCATCTCCTATAACGGGAAAAAGATGCGCCGGTGTTTTCTTTTGTTGTCCAATACTTTTCACTCTCTACTTATCAGAAATTTGATCTGTGTCAAATTCAGAAACTTTGCTCAAATTTGATACAGGTCAAATAAATCCCCTCCCCCTGGGTGTATGCTAAGGCCATAGAAACACCCCATGTTTTATAAAAGTCTTAGGAGGAAATAGATATGAGAGAAATTGCAAAGAACGTATATTGGGTTGGAAAAGTGGACGACAGAAAGGTGCCATTCCATAGACTGGTCCTGGAAAAAGGAACCAGTTACAACGCCTATCTCATCAAAGATGAGAAAACAGCCCTCATTGATACCGTGGACATGCTCTTCGGAAAAGAGTTCACAGACAAAATGGCAGAGGCTATGGACCTTACAACTCTCGATTACATTGTCATCAATCATACAGAGCCAGACCATTCCGGTGCACTGGGCTCTATCGCAAGAAAAGCGGTGAACGCAAAAATCCTCTGCACCGCGCCAGCTGTGTATGAACTTATGGAAATGTACAAAATCGGAAAAGAGCGCTTTCAGGTGGTGACAAACGGAGAAGAAATCTCCTTGGGAGAAAAGACTCTGGTCTTCTATGAAACCCCCTATCTTCATACAGAAGAAACCATGGTCACCTATCTGAAGGAAGATGAAGTGCTCTTCACCTGTGACATCTTCTCCACCCACGTGGCGGATCTCAATCACCTTCTTGTATCCGAGCTGCCTGAAGGTATTTCCATCATGGAGGATTATGACACATACTACCAGCTCATCATGGATCCACACAGACGGTATGTGCTGCCTATGATTGACGTGGTGAAGCCGCTTTCTCTGAAAATCATTGCCCCCTCCCATGGATATGTATTGGATCAGGACCTGGCTTCTTACATCAGCGTCTATGAGAACCACGCCCTGGAATCCAAGAAAGAAGTGTCTGCTCTCATCCTCTTCAACACCATGAGCGGAAACACCAAAAAGATGGCCAGAATGCTGGAAAACGAACTGGTGAAGGAAGGCATCAAGGTAGAAACCATCAACACCGAAAAAGCAGATCTTGATGAAATCTATACAAAGATCCAGAAAGCCGATGGTGTCCTCTTTGGAACCTCCACCAGATATGCAGATATCCCTGGAAACCTGGAAGTGATCCTCAAAGAGCTGAAGGATCTGGAAGTGGAAGGAAAGCCTGCTGCAGCCTTCGGTTCCTATGGCTGGTCCGGAGAAGCGGTGGAAGTGGTGGAAGACTATTTAAGAGCCGCAGACTTAAGAACCCTCCGCTCTTCCGATATCATCAAGTCCACTGGAATGTCTGACATAGAATTCCCATTAAGAGTCCGCTTCAACCCTGAGAACAGTGAAAAAGAGATCAAGAAAGCTGCTGCCGTCTTCATCGATGTTTTGAGATACTAGGAGGAACCCATGAACATAACCGAAATGAAAATCAATGCCCTGGTGAAAGAAGACATCCGGCTCTCCAGCTTCTTCCAGGAAGAAAAAATAGACTTCTGCTGCAATGGACACCGAATTCTTTCTGAGGTTCTCTCCGAAAAGAATCTGGACCCGAATGATTTTACGTTAAGGCTTGAAGCCTTTCAGAAAGCACTGGACGAAAAGGGCCAGAAGGATGATTTTTTCAACCACATGGATAATGAGGAGCTCATCCACTACATCGTCTCTACCCATCACAGCTTCACAAGAAGCGTTTTAAGAGAACTGGATGTCTTTACTTCAGCCATCCTGAGAGCCCATTACAGAGAGGACCGGGAACTTCTTCTTGCAGTCAATGACCTTTATGGAAGTCTCAGAAAAGAGCTGCTGGAACACCTCATCAAAGAAGAGGCAGACCTCTTTCCCCTCATCCTGGAAGGACGCTTTGAAGAAGCGAAAAAGGAAATCGAGATCACAGAAGACGAGCATGATGCCGCAGGAAATCTTCTGGCAAAACTTCGTCAGGTGACCAAGGACTATACCCTGCCAGGCTATGCCTGCAACACCTTTGAAGCCTGCTATCATCACTTGGAAGCTCTGGAAAGTGATCTCTTCAGACACATCTTTTTAGAAAACTCCATCCTGTTTGAAAGATTCTAACCTTTATAAACCTGAATCTCTTTACCATATAAAGGAAGAAGCCCTGGCAATGATGCCGGGGCCTCTTCCTTTCACCGAACTTGTTTTTCTCTGTTTAGGGGAAAACAGAATATGTCAATTTAGTCAGTTTCTTTCTCTAAGGGTGAGTTTCAGGTCAATGTACTGTCCATCTCTGTAGATTTTCAGTACGACCTCATCACCAGCTTCTTTGGTGTTTTTTGCTTTGTTGAGCTCTTCCACGGAAGTGACTTTCTGTCCGTCAAACTCTGTGATGATATCCCCCACCATGATGGCTGCGATATACGCTGGGGTATTGTTCTGGACTTCCATGACAAGAACACCAGGTACGGTGTCATTGGCACTGGCTGTCTCCTGATCCACGCAGCGACCTGCGATACCAATGATGAGCTGCGCTTTGGAGAGAGCATCCAGACCATCAATGAGAGTGTTGATTGGAATAGCAAAGCCGATGCCTTCTACAGATTCTGTAGCGATCTTTGCAGAGTTGATCCCGATGACCTCACCTCTGGCATTAATCAGCGGACCACCGGAGTTTCCACCGTTGATGGCCGCATCGGTCTGAATATAGTTATATTCATTGCTTCCGATGGTCACTGCCCGCTGTGTAGCGGAGATGATGCCGGAAGTGACGGTTCCCGCAAATTCCTTGGAAAGGGGATTTCCGATGGCGATGACAGACTCTCCCACCTTCAGGTTGGAGGAGTCTCCTAATGTCACAACCCCGGGTACTTTAATATTCTCGTCCATCTGAAGGACTGCCAGGTCATTGCTTGCATCATAGTTCACGAGTTTTGCGGACACTTCCTGTCCATCATATAAGGTGACCTTGATTTCTTCCCCATTTTCCACCACATGGTAGTTGGTGGCGATGAGTCCCTCTTCATTGAGGATAAATCCAGTACCAATGCTTTCAGAATAGCTTCCCTGTGGATTGAACCATCCTGTGACGCCAGGCACCTGAACGGATACCGTGACAACAGCAGGCTGGACCATCTCTACAATCTGAGGTATGGTAAGCCCCTCTTCCAGAAGTTCTGGGGTGGCCACAAAGGTTGGTGTCTCATTCTTATTCTCCAGGACCATCTGTCCCAGCTTGGAGTTCAGGAAAAAATCTGTCTCCGGAAGAATGTTGAATGCGCCATAGACCCCGAGGCTGGTGCCAAGCAAAGTGAAAATCAGCGCAATGGCGATGACAGAGAACCCAGAGAACTTCTTTTTTCTCCTTCTCTCTTCTACACCAGGTTCATAGGAAGATCCCCCTCTATATACATAGGAATCGGTTTTCTCTTGCGGCTCCACATACAGCGGTTCTTCCTTCACTTCTTCACTCCTGGTCTCTACTTCTTCCATTTCATTTATGTTTTCTTCATTTTCATGAGGTTTTTCATTGAATTCATCTTCACGGTTCATGTGTAATTCCTCCTTGTTTCATTTGCTAACTTTATGGTACTAAGTCAATGTTACAGATTCGTGACATACAGAAAAATTTTTAACTTAATTGGCGATTCATCCCCACTCCTCTTTAGAGGGGCGATGAATCGCTTTTTATTTTGTTCAAGAATGAATATTTTTAGTCCTATGGAGCATAATATATTATACTAGGAGATGATATGATGATTGTAAATAAAGCATAAGGTGTCAGGAGAATCTAACTATAAAATTCGAGGTGGTAAAATGATTGCGGTAAAAGAATTTTTCACATATGATAGCGAAGTTTTTTTATCTGGAACTGAGGTATATGAAACCTTAACTGTAGATAGTATACTGAATTTCGATATAGAACTAGGAAAAGAAGGGCAAGAGGGATCCATCATTTATTTCAAAATCTATTACAACATTTTGTGTTTAGAAAAAGATTTTGATAAAAACAAAAATGAAATAGGATATCTCTATTATCTTTTGGGGTACTATACAGGTATGTTTTATCATCCGGCGAATGGAAAAGATATCGGATTATCATTTTTGAAAAAAGCCCTTACAATAACTAATGATGATACTGTTTTAAAAGAAATTATGGTGACAATTACCATGCTGGAAGGTTATCCTTAAAGAAGAAAGCACCCGTTTGGGTGCTTTCTTCTTTAGGCTACTTCTTATATCCGCTTCGGATGACTTTATCCACAACAGTATAAAGAACAGGAGCCACATCTTTTGGCCGTTCCAGAAGGATGTCGCGGACAGAATCCTGCACATAAAAAACGGAGGCATCTGAAGAATAGGAAAGATATTTATCCTGACTGTACCGCTCTTCTGACAACTTTGTAGTCACCAGAGCAAAGGGTTTGTCCTGCAGCAGCATGGACTTCACCGGGAGAGGTTCTCCCGCAGTCATATACTGATATTCTGTCTTTAAAGCCGCCATAAAGTCTTTGGAGAGTCTGAGATTGGCATACATGTTCTTCTCTTCTTCAGGCAGATCCACATGATCAAAGAAATCCAGAATCCCCGCATTCTGAAGGGCTCTTGGAATACCGAAAAGACCAAGCCCTTCTTTGGAAGGGAAAGATGCTGTGTGAATTCCTTCATATCTTGCCATCTCTTCGCTGCCCAGTGCTTCTCCCATGGGATTCAAAAACACGGCTCCTAGGACTTCATCGGGGTAAAGATGGAGATATTCCTGCATCACCAGGGATCCGTATTCTTCCCCCATGAGAATGAACTCCATTTTCCAGCCGAACCTTCTGAAGATAAAATGAAGATCCTCTGCCACTTCTTTCGGTGTTTTATAGTCCCCTTTTGTTCCGCCATAACCCGGTCTGTCATAAAAAAACAGTCTGGCTTTTCCATCAAAGGCTTCCACCAGCTTCTGCCTGGAAAGATCTGATTCTCCGGCTGCGCCATCTACAATCACAGTATAGTCACCACTGCCCACCACCTGGTAATTGTAAGTGACCTGGTTCACCGTAATTGTGTTTCCTGAATAAGCATCCAGATGCTGCTTCGCCTCATAGTTCTCGTAGAGATACCCAGCAAGGAGAGCCGCTGCGAGCAGAAGTAGAATCGCTTTTACGAGATTTTTCTTGTGGAATATCCTTCGGAACCGATATCTTTCCACACTGTTGGAGTCCTCATAAAACTTCATCCTTATGCTTCCCTCCCTAATGATAAACCGGGAACAGCATTGAGGCTATTGTCTGATCTTTTCCCTTTCATGTACTGGAAATAGGCTGCGCTGCCGATCATGGCGGCATTGTCTGTACAAAGAATCATCTCAGGAAAGAGAATTTCCACGCCTTTTTCATCGCCTCTTTTCTTGAGCTCCTCCCGGAGACTGGAGTTGGAAGCTACCCCACCGGCCACGGCAATCTTGTCGAGATGTTTGGTTTCTATGGTTTTCATGGCATTCTCCACCAGAACAGAAACCACTGCTCTCTGGAAGGAAGCCGCCACATTCTCCACATGGATGTCATTTCCTTTCTGGCGTTCACTGTTGAGGTAGTTGAGCACCGCTGACTTTAATCCAGAAAAGGAGAAGTCCAAAGTGTCCTCATGAAACCTTGCCTTGGGGAAGGTGATGGCATAAGGATCCCCCTTTTTGGCCGCCGCATCGATTTTAGGGCCGCCAGGATAGCCAAGACCCAAAGCTCTCGCCACCTTGTCAAAAGCCTCGCCTGCCGCATCATCTCTGGTTTCACCCATGACAGTGAACTTATCATAGTCTTCCACATGGACCACAAAGGTGTGGCCTCCAGAAACCACCAGAGAAACAAAGGGTGGTGTCAGATTTTTATACTGGATGTAGTTCGCCGCTATATGCCCTTCAATATGGTTCACGCCAAGAAGTGGAATCCCCAAAGAGAACGCATATCCTTTCGCAAACTGAAGTCCCACAAGCAGCGCGCCCACAAGACCTGGTCCATGGGTCACGGCCACAAGGGAAAGATTCTCTTTCTTTACACCTGCTTCAGACAGGGCCATCTCGACCACAGAGGCGATGTTCTCCACATGCTTTCGTGAAGCCACTTCTGGTACGACACCTCCGAACTTCTGATGGATGGGAATCTGGGAAGAGATCACATTGGACAGCACTTCCCGTCCATTTTTCACTACACTTGCTGCTGTCTCATCACAGCTGGATTCTATGGCTAATATGTACACATCTTTCATCATCTATTTTTATGGCAGTCATTCTTATCGGCTGCCTTTCCTCCTGTTTCATGATTGGCTGTTTCTTTGACCCAAGGATCTTCTCTTCTCTCTGGCCACTTTGGGCATCAAGGACTATCCTCATTGTCATTACCTATGATATTATACATTCTTTAGGGCTTAGATACAAAAAAACTTAATTTCTCTTGAAAACTTTTTTCTTCCCTGCCGTTCCATGCTATACTACCTTTAGAATACATGTTCTAAAATAAAATTGTAGGTGAAGATTCATGTCTGATTATGCCAAAGTCGTGGTCCCTGGTACCCCCATCAGTAAATCGAATTTTAAAATGGTCAGTAAAGAAGGCCGCTTTTTTCTGCCCAAAAATACGGGAAGCTACAGCGACCGCTATGATGTGTATGAGTCCACCATCGCCCTTTTGGCCCGAGCTCAGAATCCAGGTGTTGTCTTTACCGAGGCGCTCATCGCAGTCCTCAAGGTCTTCTACAAAAGTGAGAAAAGACATCCGGACACCAACAACATCACCAAGAGCATCTTCGACGGCATTGAAAAATCAGGTCTCATCATCAATGATGCTCAGGTCACAAGACTTGTCATCGAAGAATACTATGACAAGGAAAATCCTCGCTTTGAGCTGGAGCTTTATCGGGAAAGCCAGTTCAATCTGGACTTTACGGTCTACAGAAGAGAAACACCCATTGAGGTAAAAAACTATGAACCTCCAGCCAACACCAAGGGGAAAACCTCCAAGCATCTTCCCGTCAAGAAAAAACCAGAGAAGGAAGATCTGAAGGACAAAAAGCGCTGTGAAGTCTGCGAGAAACCTCTAAAAAATGGCAACTTCATCAGTGGCAATGGTGGCAGAACCCTCATCTGTAAAGACTGCTTCGCCAAGCTTCGGTAAGGATATACATTGAATCTCTAGGAAACTGGGGATTCTTTTTTTTATTGTAACACTCTTTACACAAGAAATATGATATAATTTGGGGGATTTTAAATCGTAAAGGACGTGACGGATGCCTATGCATTTTAGAAAATACACCACACTTTTTCTGCTTTTTGCCCTTCTGATTTTTACAAGTGGCTGCAGTGATCTGAAAAACCTCACAGCTTTGCCCCCTTCTGAAGAAGCCGAAGCCTCTCCCAAGGACCCGGAAACACCTGATCCTTTCAGCTCTTATGAAAGGTTCCGTGTGGAAGAGGACACTACCTTACGTCTTTATGAGAACCTGCCCCTGAGATCTGAAAGCGAAGATCCTTCCCTTTCTTCCGGCAGACTGGATTTTCTTCAGCTGAAAGAAGCCAGGGTCGAAGACTTTCTGACTCTTTGGGACGTTCCCTATGCCTCCTTGTCTGTTCTTTCAGTTACGCTTCAGTATACATATACTGAAAGCCCTGAAGGCTCCTTCCTTCTGAAAAAAGATCTTGGACAGGGGACTTCCTATGTAGTTTTCGAAAAGAATGCCCGGGAAGCAAAGCTCCTCTATACAGAAGGGGACCATGATTTTGAGACTGAAATTTCTCTTCATGGAGAAACCTACATGAAAAATGGCATTCTGTATCTGCCTGTGGCAGATCTCCTGGAGATTACAGGCCATGAGATTCACATGGATGAAACTTCTCTTTCTTTCTCCTATGAGAAGAGTCAAGATCCCTACCCAGCCTTATCGTTCATGGAAACCACCAAGAAGAGAGACGCAGATGGATATTATGAAGCACTCCTGAAAAAAGAGAAGGAACAGAACCTGAGCTTTATTCTCCTGGGTGACACTGCTGTTGCCACAACGGGGGGACGAAAGAACGCTTTTGACAAACTCTGGCAGGAGCATGGGGGCGGCTATTTTCTAGCTGGTCTTCAGGAAGAATTCCAGAAAGCCGATATGGTCATAGCAAACCTTGAAAATGTCTTCACCAGTGAAACCAGAGGACAGAAGGGCAAAATATATAATATAAAAGCACCGCGTATTGAATATATCGATGTGCTGACCCTAGGCGGCATTACCCATGTGAACATCGTGAACAACCATATGGTGGATTTTCTGGAGGCAGGATTCGAGGAAAGCCTCACCCATGTGGAAGCCAGCGGCATCGAATACTTCGGCACCAATGAGACCTTTACGGAGAACATCGAAATCGGCAACGTCTTTGTAGAATCCTCTTCGGTTTTTGAAAAGGATGGGATCAAGGTCGGTCTTCTTGGATATCTGGGCTTTAATACCAGCTCTGTATCAGATGAGAGAATCATGAAGGATATCGACAGGATGCGAAACGTAGAAAAAGTCGATTACATCGTCACCTCCATCCACTGGGGCGGACAGAACACTCATGAAGTGACTTGGAAGCAGAAAGAAATGGGCAGAAAACTCATTGATATGGGCTCAGACCTGGTGTATGGACATCATCCCCATGTGCTCCAGGAAGTAGAAGTCTATCAGGGAAAACCCATTTATTACAGCTTCGGAGACTTTCTGTTTCTGAACTATAATGGCGTAAAAGATCCCGACAGTGTTCTGGTGAATGTGAATCTTAAAAAAGACCGCTTCGGAGAACTTCACGCCGAGTTCACCCACAAGCCCCTCTATTGGGCCGGACACACCTCGAAGAACCTCTATACCCCCATTCTCATGGACAATGAAGCCCATATTAGAAGAGCACTGGATAAACTCAAACTCGACACCACAGCTCCCATTGATTTTTCCAAAAGATCTTCGGATCAGGAATAACACCAAAGAACATCTGAATTTTCGGATGTTCTTTTTTTCTAATTCCATCATCCTCATTAAAACTTCTCCTGGATATTTCAGAAAAAGAATCAGACTTGAAAACCTTTAACCTCACTATGGAATTCTTCAGTCCAAAATGATACAATGACCATAGTTTGCCAAGAAAATCAATCATTACAGGGGGGATATGATCTTGAAGAATCGTCCTGTTCTATATTTCTTTTTTATTGGGTTCATCTTGTATCTTCTTTATCTTCAGGAAGGCCTGAAGATAAAGGAGGAAGGATCCATTCTTCTTCTGGCTTCTGCATTGGGTCTTGCCGTGAACTATATCAGAAGCTACCAGCCCAAACTCCATAAACTGGCAGTGGTTGCTGGTTCATTTCTCCTTGTGCTCTACGCGCTGCTGGTTCTCTCGAACACCTCTCCTCTTGCACCGCTCCTTTTCCTATTTCCACTGACGCTGTCCATCCTCGGACATGGTATCTATGGCGGTGTGGTCCTCTATGTTCTTGCTGGAGCTGCACTTTCTTATCACCACCAGATTTTCGGCCTCTCAAAGGAAGTGTATCAGGAAACCATGATCGTCCTTGGATGTGCCCTGGTTTCTCTACTTTATTTTTCAAGAATCCTCCATCAGGTGGTGAAGAATAATGAGGATTGGCTACAGAAGCTTCATACAAAAATCAACGAAATGACACTTTTAAGGGACATCACCACCTCCATGCAGAGCGTCAAGGATCTGAAAAAGCTGGATAAAATTGTACTCACAGCCATCACTGCAGGGTATGGCTTAGGATTCAACAGAGGTCTGCTTTTTCTTGTGGAAGAGGATACACTGGTGGGTGAATATGCCATTGGACCTTCCAACCGGAAAGAAGCCTATAGAATCTGGGGAGATGTGGTCATCAAACAGTCCAATCTCCACGAAGTTCTAAATAGTCCTGAAGAAAAGGACGAAACCCTTCTGGACGTGGTCCGTAAGGTGTCTCTTCCCATCGGCAGCCATGAGATGAACCCTCTCCTCCGCTGCGTGCGCGAAAAAACACCTCTTCTCATCCGGCAAGGAAATCCCGAAGACTTAGGGCCCATCCTTGAAAAACTCAGTTTTGAGAATTATGCAGTGGTACCGATGATTTCCAAAGATCAGGTGGTGGGCGTCTACCTTGTGGACAACTGCTTCAACCAAAAACCCATTCAGGATGAAGATCTGGATGCACTCATCACCTTTTCTGGCCAGGCAGCCCTGGCTTTTGAGAACATCCAGCTTTATGACAAAATCAGAACTCTGGCCATTACAGATGAGCTCACCAAGGTCTATAACCATAGGCACTATAAAGATACCATTGCTCGATATATGGAGTCCGGAATCTCTTTTATTCTCATGGTCATCGATGTGGATGATTTTAAAAGTTTCAATGAGATTTACGGGCATGCCACGGGAGATGAAGTCCTGAAAGAAGTGGGTGGAAGCCTTAAAAATGCAGTGAAGTTTAAAGGAGAAGCTTTCCGGTATGGTGGAGATGAGTTTACAATCATCCTGCCGAAAAGAACCCGGGAAGAGGCTTTGGATGTAGCAAGAACCATCCAGGACTCTGCCCTCTCCATAGCCCTCCATAAAGTGGACCATCCACTGACTCTTTCCATTGGCCTTGCAGCTTATCCAGAAGACGCCAGCTGTGAAAAGGAACTGTTCATTCTGGCCGACAGAAAACTGAAGTCTGCAAAAGAATCCGGTAAAAATACCATTCACTGGGAGGTGCTTTGATGCTCACCACAGCCTTGTCCTTCCTTCTGTTCCTTGTTCTCATCTATAAAGTGCCCATCTTCAAGAGAGATGGCGCCATTGAGCGAAACATGCTCCCGGATAAAGCTGAGTTTACCATTGCTTCCATGCCCTTTCGCGTGGAGCGTATTGTCTACTATGTGCCCATTCCCAATCCTACCTATGGAAAAGATCCTCATCTGGAAGAACATATGACCGTGGAATATGTAAAAAAACAGACCTTTGATGCTTCCCCCTTTGCGCTTCAGGTCTACTATCAGCAAGGAAGCGAACGGAAGCTTCTGGCTGAGGTCTTAAGTCACCGGTTTGATGTGCCGTATCTAGATACCCTATATGGTGAGAATCTTCTTTCTTATAAAGAATATGAGTATCTTCGGCTTTATAAATACAATCATCCCTCCACCAAGGAGCTCCTAAGAGAAGAAGTCAAAAGGAAACTTACAAAAGGTAACAGCAAAACATAAAAGAAGTTCCAGGCTTTCTGGAACTTCTTTTATGTTTTATGCTTCATTCAATTTTTTCAAATAGGTCGCGGCAGATTTTCCGGCTCGCTCACCTTTTTCCACAACCACAGGAAGATCATAGGAGACTTCTTCTGCATTTCCTGATACAAACATCCCCATTTCATCCATTCCCCGTCGAAACTTCTTGAACAGTCTCTTAGAAGGATCAAGTCCTACAGAAAGAAGAAGACTGTCACAAGAGATGCTCTCCTCCTGCCCCTCTGCGGTTTTGATGACAACCCCTTCAATACGTCCATTTTCTATAATTTGAATGATCTTGGTGTTATAGAGCATCCTGACATTGGGAAATGCGTCCAGATACGCTTTATATCCATAATCCTCTTTGAGACTCTTGGTGGGCTCTATGATGGTGATTTCCTTTGCGCCTTCCACCAGGAGCATTTTCGCCAGGTACAGGCTGTTGACATCCTGACTGTAAATGACCACATGTTTTCCCGGAAGATATCCCTCATAGACCATGAGCTTTCTCGCGGAGCCCACAGACATGATTCCAGCAGACTTATTGGAGGAAATATTAAGCTCTCCTCTGGGCCTTTCTCTGGCTCCAGTGGCAAAAATCACAGATTTTCCAAGAACTTCCTTGACGCCTTCACTGCCGGACACATACTTGATCCGTTTGTCTCTTCTCACATCCAGAACCAAGGTCCCCAGTTTCACTTCAATCTTTTCTTTTTTGACCTTCTCCTTGAGTTCTTCTGAAACCTCCACCCCAGTGATGCCTTCTTCTATGAACCCATGACCGACCTCGATCAGTTCATTGAGGATTCCCCCTAGAGAGTCCTCCCGGTCCAGGATGAGAATCTTTTCTATTCCCTCCGCTCTGGCACTTAACGCCGCACTCATACCGGAAGCGCCTCCGCCGATGATGATGAGATCGTATTCTGTCATGCTTTCTCCTCCTCGATTTCTACTGTTTCATATACACTATCTTACCTTTTTTCACAGTGGTTGTCACCAGATTCATCCCGAAGTGATAGGTGAGGAAACGGTAAGAAGGTGCATCGACGAGAATTAGGTCTGCCTCTTTCCCTTCTTCAATACTGCCGATGCGGTCTGCCCTCTCAAGAGCCGCTGCGCTGTTCAGGGTCACCGCCGTAAGTGCCTCCTCCGGTGTCATCCCCATATAAAGGGTGCCTAAGGAAAGCATCAGTGGCACGGAGAAGGAATAGCAGCTGCCTGGATTAAAGTCTGTTCCCATGGCCACGGGAAGACCCAGATCAATCATGTACCTTGCCTTTGCAAACTCTTCTTTCAAAGAAAAAGCGGTAAGGGGCAGGAGCACAGGAATAACACCAGCTTCTTTCATCTTCAGGAGACCTTCTTCATTGGCTTTCAGCAGATGGTCCGCACTGACAAGAGACAGCTCTGCTGCAAGTGCTGCACCGCCCAAGTCATTGATTTCATCTGCATGGATCTTCAGTTTCAGCCCTGCTTCTCTCATTTTCTTCAGGTACGTTCTGGAATCTTCTACCGTAAATACATTCTTTTCCGTGAAGATATCCCCAAACTCTGCCAGGTTCTCCTCATTTATCACAGGAAGCACCTCATCAGTGAGAAAGTCCAAAAACTCCCGGTCTCTTCCCTTGTACTCCAGAGGAATGTCATGGGCCCCCATGAAGGTGGAAACAATCTCGATGGGACTGGTTTCCATGAGCTTTTTTACCACCCTCAGCTGTTTCAGTTCTGTGTCTTTATCCAGGCCATATCCGCTTTTGGCTTCCACGGTGGTGATGCCCAGCTCTGCCATATTCTTCAGCGTTTTCTCCGCCTGAGTGAAAAGTTCTTCAAAGGAAGCTTCTCTGGTTTTACGCACACTGTACTTGATGCCACCGCCTTTTTCCATAATGGCCATATAGCTTTCACCGCGAAGCCTCATACTGAACTCTTCTTCACGGGTACCGCCAAAAATCAGATGGGTATGGGGATCCACAAACCCAGGAAGAAGGGTCTTTCCGGTTCCATCCAGAACCTTGGCATCCTTTGCTAAGTCCTGAAGTTCCTCCCCTCCAATCTTATGAATGATGCCGTCTTTAATGAGTACCCAGGGATGGAGAAGTTCCACAATGTTTCCCATCTCTTTTCCGCCTTTTCCCTTGTTCCCAGTGTTGGTGGCCAAAGAGGCCAGGTTTTTTATCAGTATTTCTCCCATTTTGCCCTCCTTATTCAGACAGCTTGTTCTCAAGAATCTGAGCACTGGAGAAGTTCTCTATGCCCATATAATACTCTACAGAATCAATGAGGGCCTGCTGAGGCACAAGACCAATGATCTCCGTTCCCACAACGCTGACCCCATAGCGCTTGGCTTCAAAACGTACAGTTTCGAGAGCCCTGTAAATGGAAGTCTTGGTATAGTCCGTAAGATTCATGGACACCTGTGCAATATTTCTGTCTTTCAAGTACACGCCCATGCCTTTCACATACCGGAGGCCTCCTCCAATGTGACGGACCTTCTTGGCAATGGCATCTGCAATGGCCACATCCGGTGTGTTCAGATTCACATTGAACGCCACCAGAGGCATTCTTGCGCCAACGGCCACTGTGCCGAAAGATCCATGAGGAACACCTGGTCCAAAATCACTGTACCACTTCTCTTCTTTCATCTTCTCCGCCATCCCCTCAAACTGTCCTTTCCGGATGGCCGCAAGATTTTCTCTGTGGGCTGCCGTGGCACTGCGCTCATAGAGAAATACCGGGATTCCAAGAGCTCCAATGGCTTCTCCCACTTCTTTGGAAAGTGCTACAGCCTCTTCAATGGAATAGTTCTTGATGGGTATAAAAGGAATCACATCACAGGCACCCATTCTTGGATGCTCTCCCGTATGATTTCGAAGATCAATCTCATCCATTGCCACTTTTACAGCTTGGATCACCGCTTCTTTCACGTTCTCTGGTTCTCCCACCAGGGTCACCACGGTACGGTTGTGGTCTTTGTCACTGGAATAGTCCAGAAGCTTCACTCCGTCTTTTCCTCTGAAGCTGTCGATGATTTTCTCGATGACTTCAGGTCTTCTTCCCTCACTGAAATTTGGCACACATTCTACAATTCTTTCCATTTACTTCTCCTCCAGCAGTTTTTCAAGAAGTTCCTCTTCCGGAATTCTTGGTATGGTAATTTTTCCTTTTTCTTCCTCATTGAACCGGATACTGGTTTCCATGGCATGGGGGTTTCTCGCCCAGGATCTTCTGGCAACGCCACCCATGACATCCCACAGCATAGCCGTCTTTAAAATCTCGTCCACTCTATCGCTGCCATCCAGGACCATGCCAAAGCCTCCGTTGATGGACTTTCCAATACCAACACCGCCACCGTTATGAAGGGCCACCATGGTCATGCCTCTTGCGGCATTTCCTGCGAAGCACTGCACAGCCATATCTGCCATGATATTGCTGCCATCCTTGATGTTGGCGGTTTCTCTGAAGGGGGAATCGGTGCCGGAAACATCATGATGGTCTCTGCCCAGCATAATGGGACCAACCTTCTTCTCCCGAACCATCTGGTTGAAGGCCAGAGCAATTTTAAGCCTTCCTTCCGCATCCTGATAGAGAATCCTCGCTTTGGTGCCCACCACCAGCTGATTTTTCTCCGCATCCCGGATCCAGTTGTAATTGTCCAGATCCTGGGCTCTTCTATTTTTATCAATACAGCTCATGGCACAGGCATCCGTAGCCTTCAGATCCTCTTCTTTTCCTGAAAGGCAGACCCATCTGAAGGGTCCATAACCATAGTCAAAGAGTTCTGGACCCATGATGTCTTCCACATAGGACGGGAAGATGAATCCATCTTTCTCATCGGTGCCATTCTTTGCGATGTCTTTTGCTCCAGCATCATAGACCGCTTTCATGAAAGAGTTTCCATAATCAAAGAAGTAGGTACCTCTGTCTGAGAGCTTTTTGATAAGCTCATAATGGTGCAGAAGCGTCTCGTCTACTTTCTTTCGGAAAAGAGCTCTGTTTGTCTCCAAAAGGTGGGTTCTCTCTTCAAAGCTGATGCCTTCTGGACAATATCCGCCATCATATGGCGCATGACAGCTGGTCTGATCTGAAAGAAGATGAATGGTTTTATGATGCTCCACAGCATAAGACAGAAGGTCCACAATATTTCCATGAAATGCGATGGACAGCGCCTCTTTTTTCTCCATGGCCTCTTCAGCCATACGGAAGGCTTCCATGGGAGTCTCTGCTACTTCTTTCACCCAGCCCTGATCCGTTCTGGTCTTGATTCTCGAAGCATCCACCTCCGCCACAATAGACACAGCCCCTGCGATATCTGCTGCCTTCGGCTGAGCGCCGCTCATGCCTCCGAGGCCTGAGGATACAAAGAGATATCCTTCCAGATTCTCCTCTCCCTTCAGCCCAAGCTTCATACGTCCGGCGTTCAAAATGGTGTTGAACGTTCCATGAACGATGCCTTGTGGTCCGATATACATCATACCTCCAGCGGTCATCTGTCCATAGTTTGCCACGCCCATCTGCATGGCATAGTGCCAATGCTCCTGGGTGTCAAACATCCCCACCATCATAGCATTGGTGATGATAAGTCTTGGCGCCATGGCATGGCTTTTGAAGATGCCTAGAGGATGACCCGATTCCAGAACCAGGGTCTCATCGCTTTCCAGCACTTCCAGATAGCTTTTGATGAGCCTGTACTGCATCCAGTTCTGGCAGACCTGACCTGTTTCTCCATAGGTAACCAGCTCATAAGGATAAAGAGCCACATCGAAATCCAGATTGTTGTCCATCATGACCTGAATGGCTTTCCCTTCGGTGCAGCGTCCCTCATAGTCCTCTAGAGGTTTTCCGTAGATTCTCCCTTCAGGACGGTACCGGTAGCCATAGATTCTGCCATAGGTTTTCAGCTCCTCGTAAAATTCCTTGGCCATGACCTCATGATGCTCTTCCGGAACATACCGCAGAGCGTTCATAAGAGCTACCTTTGTTTCTTTCTTGGAAAGAGTGTACCCACGGTTTGGCGCTCTTCTGATTCCCGGCAGAAACTCCGGCTTCTTTGGCAGAGGTCCGTGTAAAACCACTCCCATGGACAGTTCTTGTATTTCCATCATCAAAACTTCCCTCCATTAAAACGTTTTCTATGCATATCTACATTTTAGCCCGAAACCCTTAAACTTTAAACACCTCAAAGTGAAGTTTTCAGAAGCTTTTTAGAGAACTCCCGTGTTTTTCCACCATGAAAACAATTGTCCGCACTGCATGAAAGATCTTTGTAAAAAATGGCGATTTATAAAATCAACCGTCTTTTTTAACATGGTTTTAATTTTAACAGGATATTCTGTTAGCAAAGAAGGAGGTATGAAATCATGAGAAATAAAACATCATACTATATTGGCCTCATCCTGATCCTCATCGGTGGTGGCGCTCTATACAACGCAATTTTTCTGAACGATCTTTTTTCCATGAGAAATATGTGGCCGCTGTTCATTCTGCTGCCTGGACTATTTCTGGAGATTGACTACTTTTCAAACTACAGATACCGGGATGCCAGTGTGCTGATTCCCGGAGGTCTTCTGACACTCATCGGCGGATATTTTCTGGTGAAAGAATTTGTGCCCATTATGGATGGACTTACAAGCACCATTTTTATGGTATTCTTCGGTTTCTCTCTGCTGCAGTACTACCTGGCTAAACCAAAGGACAGAGGGATCCTTGTGATTTCCATCGCACTGATTCTCGTCGGTTCTTTCCTCACCTACGGCAGATATCTGGGAGATTTCCCCTATTGGTTCAACTTCTCCACAGTACGGGCGTTCCTGATCCTTCTACTTGGCGTGTACCTGGTCTTCAGAACCTCCTCCAGGCCAAGAAAACCCGATTCTACCTATCGCCCTAAGGAGGAGCCTAGAACTGGTCCTAAAGAGTCTGCAAAGGTCCAGGGATCCTATGAAGTCTATGAAAAACCGGATTCAGAAAACAAAAAGTCTTAACTGAAATAGAGCGGAAGAACAAAAATGGTATGCCATAAATGTTCTTCCGCTCTATCTTTATTCTCTTCATTTTAACGAATATACATTACGATCCTAGTCCTCTTCTTTCCAAGTCACTTCATCAATGACAATGCCTTCTACTTTTTTATCTTCCTCATAGAAGTGAGAAGCATCCCCATAGATCTTGGTCTCTTTTGTGATGATAGACTCTGCTTTCTCTTTGACCTGGTCCGTGATCTTATGAATGTCCACCTTTTTTACGGCGTCTTTCACATCCTGCACCACACCATCCACTTTATCCCGCAGATCCTTCAGATCCTGTTCTTCGATGCGGACCTGGACTTTTTGTATATTCTCATCTACAAAGCGTTCCACCTGATCTCCAGCTTCCTGGCTCTTCTGTCTCATGGTCTTAATCGTTTTATAGGCAAAGGCGTCTTTGCCCATTTTCATAGCCAGAAGCCCCACTGCATCTCCTGACACATGTAGCACTTCACTGGTGATTTTTCCCAGGTTCTTCGCAAACTTCTCTCTTTTTGTATCCTTCTCTTCCACTTGACTGCACTCCTTTAAAATGTATTTCTGGGTACAATAAACTTCACTTTTTTCTCTCCCATGACAAAGTGAGCTTCACGCCTGGCTTCCAGCTCACCGTCTATATTGACAAAAACAGGCTCATCGCTGTAAAGATCAATCTGCTTGCCCCGAAGCAGTGTCACTTCCTCCAATCCCATGTGTTTTCCCGGAATAGCCTTTGGCAAAAACTTCATGATTTTTGCACGGGTGATGTCCCTGACAAGAAGCAGATCCAAGAGACCGTCTTTATAGTCCGCCTCTGGCGCAATTTTGATGCCTCCACCATAGTATTTTGCATTGGCGATGGCCACCATGAAAGCTTCCGTAACGATTTCTTTGCCGTCCACCACAATTTTCAGAGAAAGATTCTGGAAATCTTTTGCTGTATCCAGCACAGAAGCCAGATAGGCAAACTTATTGGGCAAGTACTTTACGTTCTTCCATTTCTCCACATTGTTGACCACTGAAGCATCAAACCCCATGGATGCAATGTTGATGAAGTATCTGCCATCCACCGACGGTACATCAATCTCCTCCACCTGACCCAGCACAGTATTCATAAGAATCCTTCTTCTGTCAAAGGTCTCTACAAGACTCTTGATGAAATCATTGCCTGAACCTCCTGGAATACATCCAAGCGTGGAGGTGGAGCCCATCATGCCATTGAGCACCTCATTCAGCGTGCCGTCTCCTCCCACCGCATAAATCCTGTAGTCTCCCATGGAGGAATATTTCCTTGCAATCTGAGTTGCATGGCCTTCTTCTTTTGTGTAGACAATCTCATAGGAGATGTCCTGGTATTTCAGTTTCAGCTCTTTAAAAAGCTTATGGATGGTGCCGGTCATCTTCATGGCAATACCGTTTCCCGCCACCGGATTGACAATAAATAAATGTTTGATGGTTCCCATATGCTACCTCAATATCTTATCATTCTTAGTTTAATTGTATCTTATTCAGAGAGATTTGTTAATGAACTTCAGATTCCTTTAAGAACTGGACAAATCCTGATCTCCCTTCCTAATTATACGCTTTTTATTCACCACTGTGATATAAAAAAGCTTCAGAAAGACGGTTCTTCCTGAAGCTTTTTGTTAAGGAGTTCGATTCTGCACAAATATGATCTTATGTCCTTCTCTGGATGCCATATCGGTCCATCTTTTGACAAACTCTCCTCTTGCCCATTCCGCCATGATGATTTCTTCTTCTTCCTTGATTTCAATCGCCTGGAGCGGTTCTTCCGCAAGTTCTCCCCCTACTATCCGATACATCATGAGATATTTCGGTGTCCTCACCAGCATAAAGCTGTTTCCAGGTGCATTGAAAGCATCCAGTGCCTGGGGGACCCTCTCACGTACTTTAGACCATGGAATGGTCAGCTCATCATAAGTGACAAGATTTATATCTGCCCGCAGTGCGATGGGCACTTTTATGGTATCGTCTCCCAACTGGAAACTCGATTCCAGCATCCAGTTCCCATGATGTCTTCTCAGAATAAAGCTGTCTATGAACTCTTCCGTCTCAGGATTGGCCATAAGCGCCTCCTCTGTCTCATCGGTAGCCTGTTTCAGGGAGCTTAAAAAAGCTTGCCTTCCAGCCTCACCATAAAAAGTCTCAATGGGAACCGGAGTATATTCATTATATCCATCTACACCAATGGTCAATCCTTCTGTCATCTCACTTCTGTCATAAGAGCTCTCGTCTGATGTGAGGATGCTGAGGTAATTGTTTCCCACAAACTCCACATCCACATACTCGGCGGGATAATGATACACAATCTCTTCCTTCAGATTGCTGGGCGTACCCGTGATGGCATAAATCTGAAGCCGTTCTTTTCCGGCTTCTTTCACAACCTCCATTTTCCAGAACTCTTTTCTTGGAAAAAGAATATTGTCAATCTCATATACTTCCTGGATCTCCCCATCGTTGGTGATCCAGAGGGTTCTATAGGAAGGCTCTTCTGTCTCATCATTCCGTTGTCCCCGAAGACCCAGAAGAACACCCGCTATGGGTTCATAATCCTGATCTTCCAGAAGCTCGGTCTCCAGCTGATTGGCCTTACCGTCTACATAAGGTCCTAGACCTTCAGGGGTAAACTCCGTCTTTACGAGAGTGATCAGATGATTGCCTTTGACAATCCCGATTTCATCTTCATTTATACGGAAAACCTCATAAAAAGACTGTCCTTCACTGGTGATGCGCATGATTTCTATTTTATCATCTTTTATTTCAAATCTATTGGGATTGGTCCTGAACTTCTCCACAAAATATTCATAAGTACTCACCAGCTTTGCTACATAAAGTGGCGATTCCACTCTCTCCAGGCCGATTCTTGCAGACTCTTGGGTGAACTCAGCCGTGAAGGTCCGAAAGCCTGTATCATCCACAAACTTTCCTTCTTCCAGATGCTGTACGTTCTTGAAGCGGTATTGCCCTTCCAAAGGAGTGGTCACCTTCACAGGTGCCATGACACTGGCACTGATTTCCGCAAGCCTGATTTTGCAGCCACTGAGGCAAACGACCATCAGAAGGACAGCTGCAATGATCATATTCTTTTTGACAATGTCCCTGCTCATGTTATTTTCCTCCGTTCGGAAGCCGTAACGTTACTTTGGTTCCTTCATTCAACTGACTTTCTATGATCAGTTCTCCTCCATGAAGGAGCGCAATCTCATCACAGATGGAAAGCCCGATCCCATTGGTGGAGTTGGAAGTCTTGCCTTTATAGAATTTCTCTTTCACCTTGGAGATATCCGCTTCAGAAATGCCGCTGCCATCATCCTCCACAATAAAATCGATATAGTTTTTACGATGATCCATTCGTAACGTGATATGTCCGCCTTCCTTCGTAAACTTAAAGGAGTTATCAATGAGATTGATGAATACCTGCTTCAATCTGTTGGGATCCACAAAGCAGGTCCCCATATCTTCAGTGATCTCCACCACGAAGTTCTTCTTTTCCCGTTTGGCACGGTCATCGATGTTATGCTTTAGAAAGAGAAAAAGCTCTTCAATGTCTACCCAATCTTTTTCCAGTTCAATCTTACCCGACACAAACTTTGAAAAATCCAGAAGCTCATCCACCATATACTTCAGTCTGTCACTCTCATTGGAGATGATATCCAGCCCCTGATGAAGAAGCTCTGTATCCGTCATAGGATCTTTCAGTGTCACTGCCCACCCTTTGATGGAGGTGAGTGGAGTTCTCAGTTCATGGGACACAGAGGAGATAAAATCATTTTTCAGCTCTTCTTTCTTTCTGATTTCATTGGCCATATAGTTCAGCGTATCAGACAATTTTCCGATCTCATCCTCATGCATCTTCACACTGACCACATTATAATTTCCTGTGGCCATGATTTCTGCAGTTTTCGTCAGCTTGTCTATGGGCCTAATGAAGCGCTGCGCAATGACATTGCTGATGAGAGTCGTCACAGTGACCACAGCGATACCAAAGATCGCCAGATACATTACGATGATGCTCATGGACTGCTGGACACCCCGCAAGGATGTAATAAGCCGCAGCACACCAACAATCTCTCCATTCGATACCAGAGGCATAGCCGCTGCCATTAGAGATTCACCACTTTCCCCGCTGGAAAAGATGGTGGTTCCCCGCTGACCATTTAGTGCCATAAGAATATCTTCTGAAGAAAGGGCTTGTTGAGGTCTGTTTCCTGTGGAGTCCAAAAGAACAATCCCATCTGGACCCACAATTTGGACATGGCCTTCTGACTGTCTCCAAAACCCATCCTCATCATTGGCCACATTCTCTTCCAAAGTGCTGTCTGCAAAATACCGTTCATAGATGTCTGTAGAAATAGACAGCTGACTGTACAGTGTATCACGGACATTGTTCAGAAAATAGGCACGAAGAACACTGACCAGAGCCACATCTGTAATGATGAGCGTCAGCATGATGATGAGAAGATAGCTCAGTGAGAGTCTGGACCTGATACTTTTAAACAGCTTCATGTATTGCAATTCCTACTTTCAAAATTAAACTTTTCTCCATCTGTATCCGGTGCCCCAGACTGTTTCAATATACTTAGGATCAGAAGCATTGTCCTCTACCTTGGCGCGGAGTCTTCTCATGTTTACATCCACAATCTTGGGATCTCCAATGAAGTCATAACCCCAGACCAGATTCAGCAGTTCATCTCTCGAGAATGCTTTTCCTTCATTTTCCAGAAAAATCTTCATGATGGCAAATTCTTTTGGCGTCAGCTCCACATACTCATCGTTTTTCTTCAAAGTCTGGGAATACTTATCCAGTGTGAACACCTGACTCTTCAGTAAATGATCATCCTCTTTGATGTTCTTGCCTTCCTCCAGTCTCCGGATGAGCGCTTTGGTCCGTAGAATGAACTCTGTTGGATTGAATGGTTTCACCACGTAGTCATCGGCTCCTCGCTCCAAACCTTCAATTTTGTCCATATCCTGACCTTTTGCGGTCAACATGATGATGCCTATTTCAGGATGGGACGACCGGATTCTTCTGCATACTTCAAACCCATCAATCCCTGGAAGCATCACATCCAAGATGGCTATCTGAGGCCTCTCCAGCTCCGTAAGGCGCAGTGCATCCTCACCGGTGCCTGCCTCAATAACGGTGAACCCGTTTCTTTCAAAATTAATTTTTAAAAATGCGCGAATACTTGCTTCATCTTCACAGAGAAGTATTTTCATGCTCGTTCCTCCTTGATTGCATCATTTTTCCAAGACAGTCCATTATCTCAAAATGGCGAATTTATATCCAAGTGCTTTCAGATCATCAATGATTTTAGGTAAAGACTCCACAGTCATTCCCTTATTCTCTGCATCGTGCATGAGGATTACAATGACATCCTTCATTTTTGTGTATGTCAGTGATTCCTGCACAAAGTTTGCCAGAGCTTCTGGATCTTTCGGTCTTCTGGATGTAGGTTCTGAATCTCCATTCATAGCATTCCAATCAATGTACTCGATACCGCTCTCAGCAAGATACGCATCCGCTTCTTCTGTTCCCTTCCAGCTCATATGGCCTCCCGGATAGCGGAATACATGGGACATAAACTTCTCTTTCCCTGTTACCTCTCGGATCTTCTCCTGAAGCTTGTCGAGTTCTTCTTTCACATACTCCTTATCTACAGTCTTTCCAGGGTAAAGCCTGTCGTACACATGAGTATAGCTATGAAGAGCCACTCCATGGCCTTCTGAAAGAATACGGTTCAGAATAACACCTGAATCCACAGTATTTTCCAAGCTGGTACCGATGGTAAAGAAGGTGGCAACTGCTTCCTTCTCTTTCAGCACATCGAGAATTTTCCCTGTATTGGTAGGGCTTGGTCCATCATCAAAGGTCAGAAATGCAAGTTTCTCCCCTGTGTAAGGTTCCACGCTGCTGATCCAGTTCCTCACATCCTTGGCGCTGTATGCGTAGTCTTTTGCTGCATAAATATGATTAGAATCTTCCACGAGATCTGACGGATCGGGTTCAATAACCACTTCTTCCACTGGAGTTTCGATTGGCTCTGGTTCTGCAATGACTGGTTTCTGGGAGGTAAAATGTTCTTCCCCTATAAGCTTGTAGATGACAACGCCAATGGCCACACCTACCACCAGAACAAAAATCAGAAGTAATGGCCAGATTCTTGGTTTCCTTGTTCCTCTATAGTATCCGTTGCTGTTGCTCTTATTGAATATATCGTTTTTTCCCACTCTTTTTCCTCCAAATGTATAGTTCTATTTTACGTTCAATTGTTTTTCATTTTGTTACAAAGTAGCTTCATTTTTTTCTGAGATTCTATCAGCCGCTCAACTGAAAAACCTCTCTTCTTCCATTATAGCCTATGTGGACTTTTCTGCTAGGAAATCCCAAAAATTCACAGGAAAAAGAAACTCCTGCACCACAACGTATGGTTTAGGCGTGATGCATGTCATGTTTTGAGACAACAAAAAAGCCCTAAGCTTGCGCTTAGAGCAGTGTAACTGGCGACGACCTACTTTCCCACAGGGCTTCCCCTGCAGTAT
>RCMY010000123.1_pt1 | contig 71141 bp, 61 predicted proteins | sample 2041341 | NCBI WGS metagenome assembly RCMY01 (sample SAMN09708234, study PRJNA481090) | Marine sediment metagenome, whole genome shotgun sequencing project. | reverse complement strand
TCGATCGAGAATTCCAAATATTTTCCGGCATTCGGAAGGGCCCGCAGCAAATGCATTGTGAAAAGGGTAACCAGCGACCAGTTTGCGCAGTGCGGAGTGACAGGCAAGCCAGCAGCCGCCGCCATCTTGGCGACCCTCAATGTGCGGCAGATCCCGCCCAGATACAGGACGTCAGGCTGCACGATATCGACAGCCCGCATGTCAATCATCCGTTTCCAAGTGGGCAGGTCGCAGTCCTGCTCTCCACCGGTCACGTCGATATCAAGCGCGTCGGTGACTTGCTTGGTTTGTTCCAGCTCCCAATAGGGGCATGGTTCCTCGAAATGTGAAAACCCGTTATCTTGCAGAATGTGCCCGACCTCGATCGCGCGGTCGGGGGAGTAGCAGCTGTTGGCATCGATCAGCAGATCAACACCGTCGCCCAGCGCACGGCGCATTGCAGGTATTATTTCTTCGGTGCGGCCCGGCCATTCGTCCTTGTTGCGGCCGACTTCGGCACCTGCGCGCACTTTGAATGCGTCGAACCCTTGCGTGTCACGCAGATGCATGAGGCGGGCAGCCTCGTCTTTGGGGGTGATGTCGCGCTTCATCGAGGACGCATAGGCGCGGATTAAACCAGGCGTGCCGCCGAGCAATTCGGTCACGGGTTTGCCCTGCTGCTTCCCGCGCATGTCCCAGATTGCCGTATCCAGCCCGGCCATTGCGCGGCGCAGGTACGAGCCGGGGAATTTATGCTCGCGCTCGGCCACGATATCCAGCAAATCATCCAGATCTGTGGTGTCCCGACCCAGTGTGTGCGGCGCGACCTGTCGGTGCAGGACCTGGCAAGTGATGTCGGAATGATAGGTAGACACCTGCCCCCAGCCTTGCGATCCGTCTTGGGCTGTGACGCGCACAAAGCCGACATCGGGGGTGGTAAATGTCTCAATCGATTTCAGCTTCATCTGGTGTCCTTTTTCAGCGCTTTGCGTCGGCCAAGATTATGTCGGAGGCCTTTTCACCTACCATGATCGCCGGTGCATTTGTGTTGCCCGTGGGAATGGTCGGAAAGATCGACGCATCCGCAACCCGCAGCCCCTGCACACCATGAACTCTTAACCGTGGATCAACAACTGATGTGGACGGATCTCTGCCCATGCGGCAGGTTGAACACTGGTGGAACACTGTCCACGCTTTTTGCCGATTGTAGGCAACGATGTCAGCGTCGCTGACAATGTCAGGGCCGGGATACAGTTCGCTTTCGATGACCGCTTGCATGGCGGGGGTACCCGCGATCTGGCGCATCAGTTTGGTGCCTGCCAGCATCATCTCGCGGTCATGTTCTGTATCCAGGTAGTTCGGGTGCATTTCGGGGGCATCCATCGGGTCGGGCGACCGAATTTGCAAATGCCCGACACTGGTCGGCTTGCAAGGATTGAATCCCATCAGAAAGCCCGCAAACGGGTCTGGGTTCATTAAGGGGCGCACCCCGACAGGCGCACGGGTATAGCTGACGGGCGAGAAGTACAGCTGCAAATCCGGCCCTTCTGACGCATCAGAAACACGGACAAACCCGCCTCCCTGATTAAGGCTAAGCGACAACGGCCCCTTACGCGATATCGCATAGTGCAAGGCAGCTTTCACTTTGCCGAACAAGGGGCGCAATTCCTGGTTTAAGCTCGGCACACGTGACACATATAAATTATCGCTGCCCAGATGATCCTGTAGGTTTCGCCCAACTTGTGACGCGTCCGACACCACATCAATGCCGTGCTGTTGCAACACAGCCCCCGGCCCGATGCCTGACAATTGCAACAGTTGTGGCGAATTGATTGCGCCGCCGCACAGGATAACTTCGGCCCTTGCCTGTACCTTATGGATTTGATCGCCGCGTCGGTATTCGACGCCCGTTGCGCGCGTGCCCTCTAGCAATACACGCGTGACATGGGATTTTGTACGCACCTCAAGATTGGCGCGTTTTTTGGCCGGTTTCAGATAACTGCGCGACGCAGAGGCGCGATAGCCGCCTTTTGTGGTAATCTGATAGCACGCGGCTCCCTCCATTTCGGGGCCGTTGTAGTCGCGGTTGGTCGGGATGCCAGCCTGCGCTGCCCCTTCAAGATAGGTACGCGTCAGCGGATGAACTTCGCCGGTGACATCGTGCACGGCCAAGGGGCCACCGACCCCACGCGCATCGCTTGGCGGGCCATCCCAATCTTCCATGCGGCGAAATACGGGTTCGATGTCTTCCCAACCCCAGCCGGGGGCCGCATCGTTCCATTCGGCGTAATCTTGTTTATGCCCCCGTACATATACCATCGCATTTATCGAACTTGATCCGCCCAAAACCTTGCCGCGCGGCCAATAGGACCGCTGACCATTCAGCCCCGAAACCGGCTCAGTCGTGTATTTCCAATTGACCCGTTTGTCGTAATAGACCTTGCCATAGCCGATGGGCATCTGAACCCAAGGATTCAAATCCGACCCCCCCGCTTCAAGCAGCAGAACGCTGAACTTGCCGCAGCTGGTCAGCCGGTTGGCTAAAACAGACCCTGCCGACCCTGCCCCTACGATCACATAGTCAAATTGATCCATCCGTGTCTCCGAAGGTCCGCGTCGAGATGTCTGCATCACGGAGCCTCATTCATCATCATTTTCAAGATAGCTGCAATAGAATGATCTTCTCTAATCCGAAACTTTGAACCGCACCATGTGCGTCAGGCGGCGTCGCTATCAGTGTCCTAAAACGCGTATTGCGTTCGTGCGGCATCATCCTAAGGTAGCCTTAGTTATCCGGCGATGGCTGTGCCCATCTGCTGAATTGGACCGCAAAGGATGCAGCATATGGAAACCTATGATCAAGAAGACGCAACATTTCTGGCGCAACAAGTCGCATCAGGTGCCGCGTCCCCCGATGAATTGCTGGACGATGCTTTGGCACGGGTTGCCGCGTTTAATCCGCACCTCAATGCCGTTGTCTTGTTGCAAGAAGAAACGGCACGCCAAGCGATCAAGACGGGTTTGCCGGACGGGCCATTCAAGGGCGTGCCATTCTTGATGAAAGACCTCGGGGCCGAGGCCAAGGATTTCCCCTCTCACAGCGGATCGAACCTGCTTAGGGATACTGTTTATTCCTATGACAGCGCTATTTACGACCGCATGCGCAGCACGGGCGTAGTCACCTTCGGGCGTACCACGTCGCCCGAGGGCGGTATCGGCCCTGTCACCGAATCCAGCGTTTACGGCGGGCCGACCCGAAATCCTTGGAACCTGTCTCATACGTCAGGCGGATCATCCGGCGGATCAGGTGCTGCGGTGGCGGCAGGCATTGTGCCCATGGCGCACGGGTCCGACGGGGGCGGTTCGGTACGCATCCCCGCCTCAAGCTGCGGATTGTTCGGCTTCAAGGCGACGCGCGCCCGTTTTCCTGACGGTCCAGCCTCGGGCGAAGGCTGGGGTGGCATGGCTATCGACGGTTTCCTGTCCCGCTCGGTGCGCGACAATGCCACGATGATGGATGCTTGCGCCGGCCCCGACGCCGGTGCCCCCTATGCGGCCCCCGCGATGGAGATGTCGTATCGCCAAGCCATCACCCGCCCGCCGCGCCGCCTGCGCATCGCACTGTGCGACACCACGTTTACCGGCGGTGCCATTGACCCCGCTTGCGTGGAGGCCGTGCAAAAGACAGCCCAGATATTAGAAGACCTTGGCCATCATGTGACACCCGGTTGCCCCCAAGCAGACCACGAAGGGATGATGCACGCCTGGACCAAGATCGTCGCTTGCGGAACCGCGCTTTGGATCGAAAATACCCTCAAGACCAAGGGGCGCGATCTGCGCCAGGGCGATGTTCAGGGCGTTGCGCGCAGCGCTTTGGCTTATGCATCCGAGATTTCAGGTTCCGCATATCTGGGGGCCGTCAATAAAATCCACGCCTATGGCCGCCAGATGGCAGCGGCATTTGACAACGTTGATATTATCCTTTCCGCGACCTTGGCTGAACCCCCTGCCTTTGTCGGACGGTTCACGCATGACCGCGACGACTATGAAAATTACCGCGTCGGCGCAGGGGGCGTGTTCGAATATTCACCGTTCTGTGCTGCTTTCAATGCAAGCGGTCAACCCGCCGCAACGGTACCGCTGCATTGGACAGACGACGGCCTGCCTGTCGGCGTCCACCTCGCAGCACCCTTTGGCGATGACGCGACACTGATAGCACTTTGTGCAGAACTTGAGCAGGCAGCGCCTTGGGCTCATCAACGGCCGAAAATGCTTGCAGATTTCCTTGCTTAGTGCCGACCCGCACCGCAAAGTGAAAGTCGAAGCAGGGGAACTATGCGTGGACACAGATATCGCAATCGATGCACGAAACGTCGGAAAAATCTATGGGACGGGTGCAAGCGCTGTTACTGCGCTTGGCGATGTTTCGATCAGCATCAAAAAGGGTGAATTCTTTACGTTGCTCGGCCCGTCCGGGTGCGGCAAGACCACGTTGCTGCGTTGTATTGCCGGGTTCGAGACGCCCACAAGTGGCTCAATTCATCTGTCTGGCACGGACATCACATATGACCCGCCCCATCAGCGCCCGGTCAATACCGTTTTCCAGTCCTATGCTTTGTTCCCCCATTTGACGGTCGCCCAGAATGTCGGATTTGGCCTGAAAATGCGTGGGGCGTCATCGGCGGATGTGGCCAAGGCGGTGGACCGCGTGCTTGCCTTGGTCAAGCTTGAGGCTTTTGCAAACCGCCTGCCGCAGCAACTGTCTGGCGGGCAACAGCAGCGAGTGGCCCTTGCCCGCGCATTGGCCCCCGAACCACAGGTTCTTTTGCTGGACGAACCGCTGTCGGCGTTGGATCTGAAGCTGCGCAAGGAAATGCAAAGCGAGCTAAAGCGGCTGCAATCCGAGACCGGGATCACCTTTGTATTCGTAACCCATGACCAAGAAGAAGCACTGACCATGTCGGACAGGATCGGCGTCATGTCAGCGGGCGCGCTTTTTCAGGTCGGCACACCGCACGATATCTATGACCGTCCCGTAAACCGTTTCGTTGCAGATTTCATCGGCGAGACCAACTTTCTGGATGGAACTGTCGAGGGCAATCAGGTTCGGATCGGAACAGGCGATCTGTTGGCCGTACCACCGAATGGCGAAACGGGTGCTGTAACTTTGGCAGTCCGGCCCGAGCAGGTCAGCATCACATCGGCCAATGGCGACATGAGCGGCAAGGTCACCGAAGCAACCTATATGGGAACTGACACCCACTATACAATTGAACTGAAAGACGGCAGCCCATTGGTCGCCCGCATTCAGTCAAATTCAACCGGAGCATTCGGGGTTGGCGACATGGTCGGTATCGCGATCGATGCGCAGGCGGTACAGGTCTTGAAATCATGAGCCCGCGCAAAGCCCGTCGCAGCAAAGGTGTTGATGGATGGCTTTTGTCAGCGCCCGCGCTAATCCTGCTGGTGCTGGCAGCAAGCGGCCCGTTGTTGATCGTCGCACTATATTCCTTTCTAGAAAAAGGCGACTATTCTGGCGTCCGGTGGGTTTTGTCAGGCGAAGGATGGTTCCGCGTTCTATTTGAGCGAGACATTTTCGACCAGACAGTCACCCTTGCCGACGCGAACCTGTCGATCTTTTGGCGGTCGGTCAAACTGTCCATCGCGACGACGGTAATCACCTTTGGCTTTGGCCTGCCCACAGCGTGGTTCATCGCCACTCGCCCCGCAAAGTCGCGCGCATTCTGGCTATTTCTGATTACCATTCCGTTTTGGACAAACCTGCTGATCCGCACCTTTGCGATCATGGAGGTGATCCGAAACCAAGGTATCCTCAACACTTTCTTGATGCACTTTAATCTGATCTCCGAGCCGATCCAGATCTTGTACACCGACACGGCCGTGCTGATCGGCATGACCTATGTCTATCTGCCCCTGATGGTGCTGCCCCTTTACGCTGCTATCGACCGATTTGATTTTCGCCTGATTGAGGCAGGGTATGATCTGTATGCCTCGCGGTGGCAGGTCCTGCGCGGGGTGATCCTGCCCATCATCAAACCGGGTATTATTGCAGGGTCCATTCTGGTGTTTATTCCCAGCCTTGGTGCCTATGTAACGCCCCGTGTTCTGGGCGGTGGCAAGAACATGATGATCGGCAATTTTATCGAATTGCAATTTGGCCAAGGTCAGAATTGGCCCCTTGGCGCGGCGCTTTCCAGCCTGTTGCTGCTGGTCGTTCTCGTGTCGCTGATCATCTACACACGGGTCTCATCACGGGATGACACCAATGGCTAAACCTCGCGCTTTTGATGTCACCACCCTGCCCGGCTTTACCTTTATCGCGATCCTTGCGTTTGTGTTGCTGTATGCGCCGATCATTACGCTGGTGTTCTATTCCTTCAACGGCGGCAATTCAGTCAACCAATGGGGCGGATTTTCGCTGGAATGGTACGCCGTTGCCGCCAAAAACGAAGCGGTGCAAGACGCCACCGCACGGTCACTAATTATTGCGGTTTGGGCTTCTGTGATTTCGACTACCGTGGCGACGATGGCCGCTTTGGGCACCACACGGCGCGGCAAGTTCACGGGGAAAACGGTAATATATTTGATCATCAATCAACCCCTGATGGTGCCAGAAATCGTGACGGCCGTTGCCCTGCTGATTTTCTTTTCCACGGTCAAGGTCGCGACGGGATATAGCGGGCTGGGCTATCTGATCTTGGCGCATTCGGCCTTTTGCATTCCCTTTGCTTACCTGCCGATCAAAGCGCGGCTTGAGGGGATGGATACCACAATGGAAACCGCTGCCGCCGATCTGTACGCAACACCATGGCAGACGTTCCGATACGTCACGCTGCCACTATTGTTGCCAGGGGTCATCGCGGGCGCAATGCTGGCATTTATCATCTCGCTTGATAACGTCATCATCACCGAATTTGTAAAATCGGCAGGTCAAGATACACTGCCGACCTATATGCTGGGCCAATTGCGCCGTGCGCTGACGCCAGAAGTAAACGCGATATCAACAGCGTTGCTGGCCCTGACCGTCCTGATCCTGACGGTATTCGTTTTCGTAACCAAAAAGCGGGACTAACCCGTGCATCATCAACAATGGAGAGCCAAATGAGAACCATTCTATTCGCGACCACAGCCTTATTAAGTAGCACCATAGGTGCCTTTGCCGAAGGCGAACTCAACCTGTTTAACTGGGGTAACTACACTAGCCCTGAAATGATCGAAAAGTTCACAGAACAGACCGGCATTTCCGTCACGATCACGGATTATGACAGCAACACGACCGCCCTCACCAAGGTCGAGGCAGGCGGTTCGGGTTTTGATCTGGTCGTACCCTCGGCCAACTACATTCCGGTCTATGTCCGCAAAGGTTTGATCGCCGAGTTGGACCATTCCAAGATACCGAACATCGGCAACATCGCTGCCGAATGGAAAGACGTACCGTGGGATCCGGGCCGCGCGCACTCAGTGCCTTGGCAGTGGGGGTCTGTTGGCATCGCGGTAAACACTTCCGTCTATAGCGGCGACGTGAACACATCTGAATTGTTCATGGACCCACCCGAGGAACTGGTTGGCAAGATCAACGTCGTTCCCGAGATGACCGATGTTATTAATATGGCGATCTTTAACCTGGGTGGCGAAGCCTGCACCGAAGACCTTGAGCTGCTCAAAAAGGTCCGCGACAAGATGATGGCCGCCAAACCAAAGTGGCTCTCGATGGACTATGGCACCACGGACAAGCTGTCTTCGGGCGACTATGCGGCGTCGGTAAACTGGAACGGCTCCACCATGCGCGCTCGGATCAACAACCCCGACATCGTCTATGGTTATCCCAAGGAAGGATATCCGTTGTTCATGGATTCGGTTGCCTTGCTGTCAGACGCCAAGAACGTGGATGAGGCTTATCAGTTTATTAACTTCATCCTCGAACCAGAAAACGCGGCGATGATTTCCAGCTTTGCACGCTACGCCAACGGCGTTGCCGGATCCGAGGAGTTCATGCCGGAAGACATGAAGACCGCGCCCGAAATCGTCACGCCAGCGGAATTCGCAGAGGGCGGAAAATTTCTGCCGACATGTCCACAATCCGCGATCGATCTATACACTGCGATCTGGACTGAACTTCTGAAGTAAGACCCATCTGGCGGGGCTTCATATCGCCCCGCCATTTTCTTGGACCGACCAGCCTCTAGTGACCGATTAAACCTCGACCAGATGATTGTCCCACCGCAGCTCATCCGAATGCACAAGGGCCATGCCATCACTTCCAAGGCGGCCAATATCGCCGCCCCTGCCGATGCTGCCCGACCAGGTCCATGGCTTAACCTTAACCTTGCCATTGCACCTCGGAAGCCACCTGCCCGCTTGGCTCGATCGCCAAATGACGGATCGAGTGTTCGTGCATCTTGTTTGGCAGTTTGGCGGCCTCAAGAATTTTACATTGATACTGAAAGGTCAGGTTCGGCTGCATCGTGACGATGTTCAGTTTTACGCGCCCTGAATCGGGGGGGCGTGTTGATCCCGCCATTATCAACAATCAGAATATCCGATCCGGGAAGAAGTTTGATCTCACCTGGTCCCACCCCGTCGTCTTCAAATTCGCCAAAGCGGGCGTGGCCCATGTGGACGTACCAAACAACAACGCGCCCCCATGCCGGTTAGCATCGCCGCCAGAACTGCATCTGTATCGGCCAAAATCGTGGTAGGCTCGGTACCGTCATCTGCCCACTGCGCGACCATTTATTCCAGATCGGACAGCAACAAATCGGACGCGGCAGCAAGGTATACACCGCTGCGGTCGCAATTGTCTTTCGTACAGTCATCATTCGTGGCGTAATCCGTCCAGTGGCGATTCATGTGCCGCGGTTGGTACCATTCAAACCTTGCCCCACAGCATGCATTCAATCGCGTGATAGCCTGTCGCCACGTTGGATTCGACGCCGTCAGCCTCGTGCAATTTGTCTGACGGCAATTCAGGGATGATATCAGTTGCATCAATCTCCGAACCGAACAAGGTGAACTTAGGGCTCGCTGCGACGTTGAGTGCCGCCAATTCATTCTCGTCCGACACTCCGCCATAAGACGCGTCCAGGGTCCAAGCGTCCACTTTTCACACACAGTGGGTTCCCAAAGCGGTAAACTAGGGTTCGCTGATAGGGAACGCGCGCCGCCAACCAAGCCGTGCGGGCGGCGGTCAAGTTTTCAGCCCATGCGGTATCGACCAACGCGTTCACGGCTGTTTGCAGGCGTCTAGCTGTGACTAAACAGTCCTAGGGGTTGGCAGCCGCGATCGCGACATACGTGTTCAGCAACTCGGTTTTATCCACCGCCAGAGTCGGTGTCGCAAATGCTAGAACGGCAAGACAGAGTGATGCACTATTTGCGATGGGATTGCTCATTATTCATGTCGACTACAAGGGCACCCATTGGGCTTATGCTACCTTTTCCAGCCTAATCCATCAAAGTTGATTTAGGTCAACGTGAGCTGCCCCGAACCGTGACACCTTATCGATAGCAAAGAAGGTATGTGGACGCGTGGCATTCATCCCCCAAAGACAACGCATTACCCAAGGTCGAAAGACCAGCAATGGTTTGTGCTTGGCCGCCGTCCCTCACCATTTGCATTTGAATACTGTGTTCCCCGCGTGACCTTGGATTCTCCTGGTGCGCCTTAATCCCTAAGTAAAGGTTAGATAATGTCGAATACTCCCCATGAATTGGCAGCCGAATTCCCCAAATATATCAGCCGTATGCAGGAGCTTTGTTCCTCTGACACGCATTTTGTAAAAATGTATGACGCCTATCACGTTGCCAATCGCGCCGTGCATGCGGCCGAAACGAACGTAAAGCCAACTTCGGACGCTCATCTGACTGAATTGCGCAAGGAACGGATGCGGCTCAAGGATCAGATCTATGCTTATCTGATCGACGCCAAAGCTGAAAAGCACGCCTAAGATTTCGTACGATAACTCGTTACCAACGGATCAAAGCGGACCTTGTTGAAAGGTCCGCTTTTGAATTTGGACCACCAATTAAGTCATGCGGTCGGCCTAAAATCACAAACTACCATCTTAAAAATACTATCCTTTCTGCCCTCCTATAGCCGAGGGAGAATGGTTTTTCCTTCGGGAACCTTGATCCAACCCTAGGAAACCTGGGCTTACTTAGCGGTAAGCTTTGGAACGTTTTGGGCGATCCTTTCGTTGGGTAGGCATGTGCCAACTTCTTGGCACCCATCGTGTCAAACACGCGCGTACTGATCAAGGATACCCCCATGTTGAAAAAAATCTTCCTCGGAACTGTCGTCTTGGGGGTGATAGGCGCATTGGGTTTTGGCATCTATGCCTATAAATCACCGATTGCCCCGATTGCCGCCAATCAGCAGGGTCAGTTTGATGCAGATGTCATCGAAAAGGGCCGCGTTCTTGCTGCCGCAGGGTATTGTGCGACATGCCACACCGCTGCCAATCGCCCAGCATACGCGGGCAACTATGCGATGGAGACGGAGTTTGGGACGCTATATTCCACCAATCTAACTCCCGACATGGAAACCGGCATCGGGGCGTATTCCCAAGCTGCGTTCCGCCGCGCCATGCACGAAGGCGTAGATCGCGAAGGCCGCCATCTGTTCCCAGCCTTTCCGTATGACCACTTTACGAAAATGACCGACGAAGACGTCGATGCGATTTATGCCTTTATCATGACAGAGATCGAACCGGTTAGAAGCGTTCAGAAAGAAAATGAGCTGCCTTTCCCGTTGGACCAACGGTTCCTGCAGGCAGGCTGGAAGCTGCTGTTCGCTGATTTTGGGCGCTACGAACCTGACACTAGCCACTCTGACGCGTGGAACCGCGGTGCCTATCTAGCCGAAGGGCTGACACATTGCGGTGCCTGCCATACCCCGCGCAATGCGCTTGGGGCTGAGAAAGCATCTGAGCAATACGCTGGTGCCGAGATCGACCGCTGGAGCGCGCCTGCCTTGACGGCCGCAAATGCGTCATCTGTCCCTTGGAGCGCCGCAGAATTCAAATCCTACTTGATCAATGGCACATCGACCTATCACGGTGTCGCCGCAGGGCCCATGGGCCCCGTGGTGCATGATGGCGTACGCAAACTGCCCGATAGCGACATGGACGCGCTGGCCGTGTACCTAGCCGACAAGGTGGGTGCGACCAAAGACGATCCGGCGCAGAGCGAGGTCGTCTTGGCCAGCTTGCGGAGTAACCAGCCCGATCCGCTGTATCGCCGTGACTTGGGTGAACGGCTTTATGCGACCGCCTGCGCATCGTGCCACTATAATGTTGAACAAATCCGTAAGGGTCGCCCTGATCTAGGCATCAACTCGGCAACAAATCTTGATGAGCCGAACAACTTGATTCACGTCATTCTGGACGGCGTCAATGGCCCCGAAGGCATCGCAGGCGTGGTCATGCCGGGTTTTCGTGGCGCATTTAACGACGAGGAAATCACCGCAATTGCAACCTATCTGCGCAGCAACCGCGCGCGCAAACCTGACTGGCCAAACCTGGCCGATACGGTTGCCGACATCCGTGTTAACGGCCCCACCGCACATTAAGTTAAAGGAACTACTATGATAGAATTTGAGATTAACGGGCGCAGCGTGAGCGTTGACGCAGATCCTGAAACGCCACTGCTGTGGGCTATCCGTGACGAAGTCGGCCTGACCGGTACTAAATTCGGCTGCGGTATTGGAATGTGCGGGGCTTGTACCGTTCATGTCGGTGGCCGTGCCACGCGGTCGTGCATCACCCCTTTATCAAATGTTGCAGGCACTAAAGTCACCACCATTGAAGGGCTGGACGAACAATCTAACCACCCAGTCCAAGAAGCATGGCGCAATTTGCGTGTGCCGCAGTGTGGATACTGTCAGTCGGGTCAGATCATGCAAGCCGCGGCCCTGCTGCAAGACATCCCCCAGCCAACCGACGCTGACATCGACGCCGTTATGACAGGCAATCTTTGCCGCTGCATGACATATCCGCGCATTCGCCAAGCGGTTCGCGAAGCTGCAACCGCAATGACAGGAGCGCAAGACAATGGGTAATAAATTACTTTCACGCATGACCAATTCCGCCAAACCGGTTGCGCTTAGCCGCCGGGGTTTCCTTGTCTCGATGACTGCTGCCGGGGTTGCATTCGGCTTTCCGCGCGCGTCGGTTGCCGCAATGAACCCTGCCGCCGCTGATGGGGTGCCGGTCACCGCCACGGGCGACACGTTCGAGCCAACCTTGTGGTACTGGATCGACACCAAGGGCAAGGTGAACGTCAACATTATTCGCGCTGAAATGGGCCAACATGTCGGCACTGCCATCGCGCGTATCCTTGCGGACGAGCTTGAAGTCGCGTGGGAAGATGTCAACATTACCCATGTCGATACGGCCGAAAAATGGGGCACAATGGTCACCGGCGGAAGTTGGTCGATCTGGCAAAGCTGGCCGGTTTACCGCCAAGCCGGTGCAGCCGGACGCACCGCATTAATCGAGGCCGCTGCCGAAAAATGGGGCGTTGATGCTGGTACCTGCCAAGCACGCGACGGCTCCATCACCGATGGCACAAACACCATTACCTATGCAGAACTGGTCAGCGGCGGTTTGACCCGCAGCTTCACCGAAGACGAGCTGAAAGCCTTGCCGCTCAAGCCCCATTCCGAACTGCGTCTGGTGGGCAAGGACGTTACTGCCCTTGATATCGAAACTAAGACGAACGGCCAGGCGATCTATGGTCTGGATGCCAAGATTGACGGCATGGTCTATGGCGTGCCGCTGTTGCCGCCCACCCGTCTTGGGTCGTCTGTTTCATCTGTCGATGACAGCGGTGCAAAGGACGTCAAAGGGTATTTGCAGACGCTCACACTGGACGATCCATCGGGCACCGTGCCGGGTTGGGTTGTTGTTTTGGGCGAAACACTCATGGCTGCCAAATGGGCGTCGCAAGCGATCAAGGTTGAATGGGCCGCAGGGGAAACGGCCAATGTATCAGAGGCCGACATCAACGCGCGGTCCCGCGAATTGATCGCGGACGGTACATCGGGGGCAATTCTCGCCACCGAAACCCCTGATACCACCGCCGCCTTTCAAGACGCGGTAAATGTGATCGAGGCCGAATATGTCACTCAGACTGTACTCCACTTTCAGCTGGAACCCGTGAATGCGACCGCATTCCAGAACGATGACGGTGTTTGGGAAATCCACACTGGAAACCAGTGGCAGTCGCTTATTCTGCCGACGCTTTCCGCAGCATTGGACGCGCCGGCAGATAAGATCGTGATGCGTACCTATATGTTGGGGGGCGGCTTTGGCCGCCGTCTGAACGGGGATTATGCGGTGCCTGCTGCGCTGGCATCCAAGGCGGTTGGCGGCAAGCCCGTGAAACTGGTGTTCTTCCGCGAGGACGACGCCCAGTTCGACAGCCCCCGCTCACCCAGTGTTCAAAAACTGCGCATGGCCTTTGATGGCGATCAACAGGTCGTCGGCATGGAACACCACGCTGCAGCTGGTTGGCCCACAGGTGTTCTGGTGCCATCGTTTATGCCCAAAGGCGTGAACGGCGAGCCCTATGATCCCTTTGCGATCGACGGTGCGGATCATTGGTATTCAGTGGGCGCGCATAAGGTGCGGGCGATTTCGAACGATCTGGCAAACCAGACATTCCGCCCCGGTTGGCTGCGGTCTGTCGGACCGGGCTGGACCAACTTTGCCCTGGAAAGCTTTATGGACGAGGCCGCTCACCAGATCAAAGACGATCCATTGGACTTCCGGCTTCAGCACCTAAAGGCTGAAGGGTACAATGCTGGGTCTTCGCCAAACTCTGTGGGCGGCGCATCCCGTCAGGCGGCTGTGCTGAAAAAAGTGGCCGAGATGTCTGGATATGGCTCTGCCGGGCTGCCTGCGGATACGGCGATCGGAATTGCGACAACATTCGGCCAATCGCGCAGCATGCCGACATGGACGGCGGGTGCCGTACAGGTTCACATCGACCGGGAAACCGGCAATATCGATGTGCAAAAGATGTGGCTGGCCTTTGATTGCGGGACGGTCGTTGATCCCGACAGTGCCCGCGCCCAGAGCGAAGGCGCTGCCCTTTGGGGCCTTTCAATGGCGCTGTACGAGGCTACAACCATTGACAAAGGCAACGTCGTTGATCGCAACCTTAGCACATACACCCCGCTGCGCATGATCGACACGCCTGACATGGAAATCGCATTCGTTGATAGCACCGAGGTGCCTGTCGGGTTGGGTGAACCCGGCACAACCGTTATCGCCCCAGCGATTGCAAACGCGATTTTTAATGCCGTCGGTGTGCGGATGCGGCAATTGCCGATCCGGCCAGATGACGTTCTAGCGGCGATCAAAGCTTAGAACTACATCAGGTGTCCGGGAAACCGGGCACCTGTTCTTCTACGCCGATTGTCTGACACTCCCCACTTTTAGAAGCATCTGACTACCCTGTGAATTGCAGTGCGCGCGCAATTCAGTTTCCGTTATTGGCGCCATTGAGCGGCTTTCACATAAAACAACTTACTTTTCTTTGGCATAAACAGCCCCCATAAGGTGTCAGTCCGCTAAAGCAAGGGACGACATGCGCAAGCCCCTGGGCCAATTGTTGTTAAAAAGAGAGTAACTATGAAGAACGTTTCCAAAGCTGCTGTTTCATCTGGCAACTTTCTGCAGCTTATCGGGGCGGTTCTTATACTCAGCCTGCTTTTCCTCTTTCCAGTTTCGACACAGGCGCAATCGCTGTTCACTGGTGGTGTTAAGTCAACGCCAAGTGACACAAGTTCTGACACCTCAGCCGAGGCTGATCAGACGCCATTGGCGACACTGCTTGAGGTTCTCAAAGATGACACCGCCCGCGCCGAACTGATCGCGGATCTGGAAAAAACCGTAGCGCCAGAAGCCACACCAAAGGAACCGGTTACAGCTGAATCCATCCTTGAGACAGCGGACGAACAAGGCATTTCCATTGGCCGGCAAATCGCGATGATTACTCAAAAAATCGGGCAAGACGCTGTTGGCACTGTTACGGCATTCTGGACATCCCTTAAGGGTGGCGGCGGCGTGTTTTCAGGCCTAAGCGGGGCAGAGCTATCGGTACTTTGGGACGCTATACCGGGCCTTTTGACCGTCATCGCGATTACCATCATTTTATTCGTGGTTTTACGCCGCTTTGCCCGCCACTTCTATGCAGGCATGGGCCGAAAAGCCGAAAATGTGGGCATTCTTGGGTCAATCGGGCTGTTCATCGGGTCCAACCTGCTGGACGTTTTTCTTGTAATCTTTGCATGGGCTGCGGGCTATCTGATTACCATTTTTGCGGTTGGCGAGTTCGGGCAAATCGGCATCCGGCAGTCTATGTACCTTAACGCATTTCTGCTGGTCGAGATGACCAAGGTCATTATCCGCGCGTTTCTGTCCCCTGTTGCATCTGGCTTGCGGATCGTACCCGTCAGCGACTTTGCCGCCCGGATCTTGACCAAGTATCTTAGCATTGTCGTCAGCGTTCTGGGTTACGGCCAGCTTCTGATCGTGCCCATCATCAATCAAAGTGTGAACACCGCTGCCGGGTCTGGTGTGTCTGCGTTGCTGTCAGTTTTGGTGCTGCTGTATCTGGTCTATATCGTGCTGCGCCGCCGCGCGGATGTGACCCGATGGCTGCAAGACGAGGCAGAGCCGCAATTGGCCGTCAGCCCTGCAGAACAGCCCATAATAGACGACCGCAAACATGGCGTGACCATGCGTCTGTTGCGCGGGCTCGCCGCGTTGTGGCATTGGGCGGTTCTGGGGTATATCGCCGCGATGTTCATTGTGGTGATGACCCAGCCAGCTGATGTGACGTTGAACGCTCTTATCGGATCGGGCAAGATTTTGGCCGCGATCATCGTGGCCGCGCTGCTTTCAGGGTTGCTGGCCCGTGCGGTGCATCGCGGCATTTCATTGCCCCGAGACATCAACGAAAAACTGCCCCTGCTTGAGCGTCGTATCAACACGTTTGTGCCGCGCGCCTTTAGCTTATTGCGTCTGATTTTGCTGATCTGTGTGTTGGTGTTCACGCTGGATGTCATTGGCATGCTTGACATCAAAGGCTGGCTAGAAAGCCAGATCGGCCTTGCCATGACGACTGCCCTGATTTCGGTCGGTATCATCCTGACGGTTTCCTTTGGCGTCTGGCTCGCACTGACATCCTTTGTCGATTACAAACTGAACCCGGAATATGGCGCTGTCCCGACATCGCGCGAAATGACATTGCTGACCTTGATGCGCAACGCGGCAACGATTGCACTAGTCATACTGACGCTGATGTTCGTCCTTAGCGAAATTGGTCTGGATATCGGGCCCCTTCTGGCATCAGCCGGGGTGCTGGGTCTCGCCATTGGTTTTGGTGCACAAAAGATGGTGCAGGATATCATTACCGGCGTGTTTATCCAGTTTGAGAATGTCATCAACGTGGGCGACGTCATCACCGTTGGCGGCACCACAGGCACGGTCGAGAAACTGTCCGTGCGGTCGGTGTCCCTGCGCGATGTGCAAGGTGCGTTCCACATGATCCCTTTTTCCACTGTGGACATGGTCAGCAACTATATGCGCGGCTTTGCCTACACGGTAACGGACATGGGCATCGCTTACCGCGAGAACGTCGAAGAGGCCAAGCAAGCCATGTTCGACGCATTCGAGCGGATGACGGAAAACGAACCCGAAATCGCCGAGAATATCATGGGCGAACTGGAATGGTTCGGCGTGCAATCATTGGGCGACAGCGCCGTTGTTCTGCGCACGCGGATGAAGACTGAGCCGGGCAAACAATGGGGCATTGGCCGCATGTTTAACGGCTATCTCAAGACTGTGTTTGACGAGCGCGGCATTGAAATACCGTTCCCGCAACAAACCATCTGGCTGGGCGAGAACAAGGACGGAAATACGCAGCCGTTCAAGATCGAAGGCGCTGAAAAACAGAGGACTTCGTCAGGCGAAAAGGACGAGACGAAACAGATCGAAAGCGATGATGTGCCAGACAGTGATGATGCCGATGATGCAGAGGGTGGTGCAGAACGCTAACCCCCAAAACGACAAAAAAGCCCCCCGTTCCAAATCGGAACGGGGGGCTTTTTCGTTTTCTATCAGCCTTGATTACAGCACTGCTTCGATAAGGTAAGGGCCTTGGGTCGCCAGACCGGTCTCAATTGCCAATTCCAGCTCCTCGCAATCGGTGACTTGTGTTGCTTCGACGCCCATCGACCGGGCCATCTCAACAAACTTCAATGTGGGCCGATCCAGCGACAGCATGTCCATCGCCTTGGGGCCTGCGTTACTGACACCAACATTGGTCAGTTCTCCGCGCAGAATCTTGTAAACGCGGTTGGCGAATATGACGATCGTCACATCCAGCTGTTCCCGCGCCATCGTCCACAACGCCTGAATGGTGTACATTGCACTGCCGTCCCCGACTAAGGCCAAGACCTTGCGATCAGGGCACGCCACCGCCGCACCGATTGAAACAGGCAACCCATAGCCGATGGAGCCACCGCAGTTGTTTAACCACGTGTGTTTAGGCGCGCCTGCTGTGACGGGAAAGAACGCCCGACCTGTGGTAATCGCCTCGTCCACAACAATGGCGTTCTCAGGAATTGTGCGCCCCAATACCGCTGCGATGCCATCAGGATCAAGCGGGCCAGTGGGCTTGTCTGGCACGACAGCGTCAGCGATATTGGCCGGCGCTGTACCTTTGGCATCTGCCCCGTCGCACAGCCCAGCAAGCGCGCCCGTGATGTCTTGAGATGCTTTGCACAGATCAATGATTTCAGTTCCCGGTGCCGTCAATATCGCGGGTTTGCCTGGGTAAGCAAAGAACCCGATGGGCGCGCGGGCACCAACAAGAACGATCCGTTTGAAAGGCTCTAGCGTCTTGAGCGCCTGATCAATCGGATAGGGTACGCGGTTGATGATGACCCGCCCTGCCCCGCGTTCGAGTTTGGAATTAGACCATTCACACAGCAACGCGCAGCCCGTTTTCGCAGCGATACGTCCGGCTGTCTCTAATGACGCCTCGTCAAGTGCGTCGCCGCCTAACAACAACAAACTGTCTGCTCCGGACAGTGCCGCGATGGCGCTTTCCAATGCAGCTTCGTCATAGGCCGGTCTAGGCTCAGCCGGGATCGGCGGTGCAACTATGCCACCTTCATTCCAGGCGGTATCGCTGGGCAGCATCAAGGTGGCGACCTGACCGGGTGCTACATTTGCGGCATGCACGGCTTTGGCCGCATCCGCACCGATTTCAGTGGCCGAAAGCGAGGTGTGCACCCAATGGGAGACGGGGCTGGCGATGCCTTCGATATCCGACGTCAGGGGTGCGTCAAGTTCGATGTGGCTAACCGCATGTTCGCCAACAATGTTCACCACGCCGGAACCGGCCTTTTTTGCGTTGTGCAGGTTGGACAAACCATTGGCCAGACCTGGCCCAAGATGCAGCAGTGTGCAGGCCGGTTTGCCTGTCAGCCGAAAATAACCGTCCGCCGCACCGGTTGCGACCCCTTCCTGAAGCACAAGGATTGACCGCATGCCGGGCACATGGTCAAGCGCGGCAACAAAGTGCATCTCGGAGGTGCCAGGGTTGGTAAAGCAAGTATCAAGCCCGCTATCGAGCAAGGTTTTCACAAGGCTTTCAGCGCCGTTCATCGGCATATTGTCTGAGGTGCTCACGTTATTTTCCTTTGGATCAGGTTTTCGCATTTTCCCAAAACGGGATGCGTAGTTCTTTTTTCAGGATCTTCCCGATGGAACTGCGCGGCAGGACTTCGCGCGCCTCGACCGCTGACAAACGCTGGCTTTTGCCCAGCTTTGCGTTCGCATCAGCGCAGATTTGTTCGGGACTGCGGGATGCCCCCTTGCGCAGGACGACCAAGCCATACGGCGTCTCGCCCCACGCGTCAGATGGCACACCGATGACGGCTGCATCGTTTACGTCGGGATCGGCCAACAACACCAGTTCAAGGTCATCGGCATAGATGTTCAGCCCGCCCGAGATGATCATGTCTTTCTTGCGGTCCGACAGGATCAGAAACCCGTCCTCATCAAATCGGCCCATATCACCGGACCGGAAAAACACCTGTCCGTCTGCATCGCGCCATATGTAATCGGCGGTCAAATCATCCCGCCCGAAATAGCCCGCCATCATGGTAGGGCCGCGGCCACAAATCTCTCCGACTTGGCCCTTTGGCACTTCATTCCCGACCTCGTCGATAAGGCGGATTTCATTGCCCGGCGCTGGTTGTCCGACGGTGTGCAACTTGTCCGGATGCTCGGCAGAATTCAGAACCGTGACGCCGCCCCCTTCGGTCAGGCCGTAATATTCCAGCAGCTTGCCGGGGAAACGCGCCAATACGTCTGCTTTCACTTCCGCCCGTAACGGTGCCGAGGTCGAGAACTTGACCCGCATGGAAGACAGATCAAAGCTATCGAAATCAGACACTTCCATGATGCGTTTATATTGGACCGGCACCAGCATTGTGTGGGTGATTTTTTCACGCTGCACGATCTCAAGGTAACCGCGCGCGTCAAATTTCGGCATCAAATAAACGGTCGACCCGCCATATAGCGTTGGCAGGAACGACACGATTGTTGTGTTTGAATACAACGGTGTCGACAGCAGCGTGCGCGCGTTGTCATCATAGCCGTTTGGCGTCACGCGGTCCATCTGCGCGGCCCGCATCAAGTGATTGTGCAAGATGCCTTTGGGCGTGCCAGTCGTGCCTGATGAATAGATCAGGTTGAACGCATCCGACATATCCAGCGGGATGTTCGGGTCGGTATCCTCCGCCGCCTCGACCGCCACGTCAAAGTCATCAAACGCGGGATGGTCAAAATCAATCGCAAAACGGGCGATGTCCAGATCGGTCACGAACCCCTCAACCAGATCAAGATACTGCTTTGCCACAAAAATCGCGCGTGCGCCGCAATCGGTCAGCATCTTTTCGAGCGCATCTGGCGACGCCATTGTCGACAGGGGTGTCACGCAGGCTCCAGCCCGCAGTATACCCATGAACAGCTCGGCATAGGGGATCGAGTTTGGCGAAATAATCGCGATGTTATCGCCCTTTTTCACGCCCATCGACAGCACCAAATTGGCGATTTTGTTGATCCGCGTATTGAACGCGCGCCATGTCACCTGCTGCCCTTCGCACACCAGCGCCAAGTTATCCGGGTGGGCTAGTGCGTTGGCGCGCACGACCTCGACAATCGTCTTGGTAGGCTTGTTCGCGGGCGCGGGTGGATTGATCGGTATCATCGACTATTCCTGATCTGGTTCGTTTATCGCCCGCGAAACATTGTTGCGCGGACGATCTTGGGACCAGTTGTAGCGATCAGAAATAAACTTGCAAATGGATGTATCTTAGGCGGCGGATTTTCTCAGCGTGTCAAAGGCTGCATGCTGGGACAGGAACACCTTGCCCGTTAGATCCGCAATGAAATGCTGTTTTTGCAGCTTGTCCATGACTGGACCTTTGACCTCGGACAGGTGCAGCTTGATCCCCATATCTTTGAGCCGCGCATTGATTGCCTCTAGCGATTCCAGCGCGCTAAAGTCGATTTCGTTGATGGCTGAACACATAAGAACTACATGCTGGATGGCCTTATCGCCGGCAAGCCGGTCATATATATAATCCTCTAGGAAGCGTGCATTGGCAAAATACAGGCTTTCGTCGATGCGCAGTGTCAGGATTGTGGGGTCAGTTTCCACGCTGTGCCGAAGTATGTTGCGGAAGTGCTGAGTTCCCGGAACCAGCCCCACTTCGGCAATGTGTGGTTTGGTGGTTTTGTAGAGATGCAAGAAAATTGACAGCACAACTCCACAGGTCACACCCAGTTCGACACCACTGCCCAAAGTGACCAACATCGTGGCAAGAACTGCCGCGAAATCGGCTTTAGAATAGCTCCAGGACTTTTTAAGGATACTGAAATCTACCAGCGTCAAAACAGCCACGATGATCGTGGCCGCAAGCGTGGCTTGCGGTAGGAAGAACACCAACGGAGTCAATGCAAGTGCTGCAATCGCCAGACCGACCGCCGTAAATGCACCAGCGGCAGGTGTCTCGGCACCCGCGTCAAAGTTCACAACAGAGCGCGAGAACCCACCAGTTACAGGAAATCCGCCAGTGAAAGCCGCGCCAAGGTTGGCCGTGCCCAAGCCGATCAACTCCTGATCCGGATTAATCCGTTGGCGCTTTTTCGCGGCTAGGGTTTGTGCGACCGAAATTGATTCAACAAATCCGATGACCGAGATCAAGATGGCAGGCAACAAAAGCGCGCCCATCAAATCGAATGAAAAATCGGGCAAAGTAAGCGGCGGCAGGCTTTGGGGGACAGCGCCAACGATGCGCACACCTTGATCAGACAAGCCGAACAGCCAGACGATTACGGTTGTAAGAACGACAGCCGCCACTGGTCCGGCTTTGGTAATGATATCTGCCGTTCCTGCGCTGAACCCTTTGGATTTCAAAAGTGGCTTTAGCCCCTTGCGGACCCAGAACAGAAAGGCCGTAGCTGACACGCCGATGATCAGCGTGATCCAATTCGTCTCAGTCAGATGGGTAAGGATCGAATGGACAAGTTCGATCAGGTTCTCGCCCGACGCATTGATGCCCAGAATATGCTTGATCTGGCTTGCTGCGATAATGACACCGGATGCCGTAATAAAACCTGCAATCACCGGATGAGACAGGAAATTAGCCAGAAATCCCAGTTTAAATACGCCCATTGTCAGCAAGATAGCCCCGGACAAGAACGCCAGCGTCAGGGCGGCCACGGCATAGCCTATCGTGCCCTGATCCGCGATACTACCCAACGCCGCAGCCGTCATCAGCGACACGACCGCAACCGGCCCGACGGCCAAAGCACGGCTAGTACCAAAGATGGCATACAGCAAAATGGGGACGATCGACGCATAAAGCCCTGCTTCGGGCGGCAACCCTGCCAAGAGCGCATAGGCTAAGGATTGGGGGATCAACATTATCGTTACGATCACTGCGGCCATCAAGTCATTGGACAGCGATGATTTGTTGTAGCTGCGCCCCCAATCGAGGATTGGCAGGTATTTGGACAGGTTCTGGAGCATTGTCACGCCGGCTTTCGTTATTAGGTGGCAGGCAGGGTTTAGAACCTCAACCTGTTAAGCTTGTCCCCTGATCGGGGCCTGTAGCGCTTGATATTAGTCAACCTTCGCGGACTTGGCCTCGGGCTTTGGCATCCATTCGCGCCCTTTCTGAATCCCCTGCCAATTCATTGGCAGCAACACTCGTTCTCTGAGGAACCCCGCTGCCCGACTTGGGTTTGCGCGATCAATGATCTTCTTCGGTAAGCTGGGGAAAGCAGGCCGTCATATTGGTTTTTCACGGTGTTTCCGGCCATGTCAGCTATAATATTGTCGGCCACGACGGAAATACACACCGTTTCAAGCCCGTGCTTTCGCGCGGCTTGCTCGATCTCGGTAAAGGTCGGCTGATCGGTACCTTCGCCGTCTGGGCGGTTGCAGAATATGGCGCGAAAACCCTGTGCCTTGCGCGTGGCGGTGTCGTCGGCCAGCACCTGACGGCTGACCGACGAGCGTTCGGTGAGTTTCTTGATTTTCACGGCTTCCGCTCTTTTCTATAGGCCGTTAACGGGCACTTTGAGAACAACGTTGCCATCTTTGTCTTTTGGCATGTGTCCTGCCCGCATGTTGACCTGAAGCGACGGGATAATCAGCTTGGGCATATCCAGTTGCGCATCCCGTTCAGTGCGGAAGGTGATGAACTCCTCGCGGGTTTTGCCGCCGCCGACATGAATGTTATGGGCTTTTTCCTCGCCCACTGTGGTTTCCCACTGAATATCGCGGCCGTTCGGACCATAGTCGTGGCACATGAACAGGCGCATATCATCGGGAAGCGAAAGCACTTTCTGGATGCTGTCATACAGCTCTCCCGCGTCGCCGCCGGGGAAGTCCGCGCGCGCCGATCCGCCATCGGGCATGAACAGCGTGTCACCGGTGAAAGTCGCATTGCCCACCACGTGCACCATACATGCCGGCGTGTGGCCGGGGGTGTACATGGCAAAGCAGTTCATCCCGCCGATCTGATAGGTGTCGCCATCCTTGAAAAGTGCATCAAACTGCGACCCGTCCCGCTCGAACTCGGTACCCTCGTTAAAGATTTTGCCGAATGTTTCCTGCACAACCATGATCTTCTCACCAACGCCGATTTTGCCGCCCAATTTTTGTTGGATGTAGGGCGCGGCAGACAGGTGATCGGCATGCACATGGGTTTCGATAATCCACTCCAGCTTCAAACCCTTGTTCTGGATCTCGGCTATCAGGGTGTCGGCATGGTCATAGGTGATGCGACCTGCGGCATAATCGATATCCATAACCGAGTCGACAATGGCACAAGATGTCGAATTGGGATCGCGCACAATATAGCTGATCGTGTTGGTTGCAGGGTCAAAATGGCCTGAAACTTCAGGGGTTACGCTCATATCAACAGGATAGTCTGACATCGCTATATGTTCCTTTTCAGACATTCAAACGCGCCACGAACAAAGCTTGCACGAAGGCGTTTCTTCAGACATATTCATACTATGGAATTTTTGATTTGGGAAGTGGATTATGGTGACGACGAGACGTGACTTCATGCTGCAAGGTGTCGCAGCCAGTGCATTAATGGGTCTGCCCGGCTTGCTGCACGCCCAATTGCCCATCGGCGATATGACCTTGGACGTGGTCAGTGACGGCCACCTTACGCTGCCCGGTAGCTTTATTTTTGACGGTATGCCCAAGGACGAACTGATGCCGATCCTCGACCGTGTAGGTCAGGATTACGACCAGTTGACGCCGCCTTGCAACCTAAGCCTGCTGCGCGGAGACGGGCGCGTGGTGCTGTTCGACGCGGGCTCAGGTTCGGAATTCATGCCCACCGCCGGAAAAATGCTGGAGGCACTGGAGGCATTGGGGGTCGCACCAGAAGAAATCACCGATTTGGTGTTTACCCACGGCCATCCGGATCATCTGTGGGGCGTGCTGGATGATTTTGGGGATCTGATGTTCACCAATGCGACCCATTATATCGGACAGGCCGAATGGGACTATTGGACCGACCCTAACACTGTCAGCACAATCGACAGCGGTCGTCAGGCCTTTGCAATCGGGGCCGAGCGGCGCTTGGGTGTCGTGGCCGAACAGATGACATTCTTTAATGACGGTGACGAGGTATTGCCCGGTGTCGGCGCGCGCCTGACCCCCGGTCACACCCCTGGCCACATGGCTTTCGAAATCCGCGCAGGCAACAATTCTGTGATGATAGTGGGTGACAGCATTGGCAACGACCACGTCGCCTTGGCCCGCCCCGCGTGGGAATCCGGGTCAGATCAAGACCGCGTGTTAGGGGCAAAAACGCGGGTGGGCCTGATCAATGATCTCGCAACATCGCAAATGCCGATCGTCGGGTTTCACCTTGGTCATGGCGGTCTGGGCCGGATCGAAAGATCCGCCGACGGATTTACCTTTGTGACGGAGTTATGAAGATGCGCGGCCTATCCCTATTCCTTGCCCTTATTGCCCTGCCCGCTTGGGCCAGCGAAGATATCGCGGACCAATACCCTAACTCGGTTCTCTATTCCAAACCGGTCGAAGTAATCCCCCATGTCTTTTCCGCCATTGGGGCAACCGCGCCGCCCACCTATGAGAACGCAGGGCACAACAATAACCTGAGTTTCATCGTCACGGGTGACGGCGTGGTCGTAATAAATAGTGGTGGGTCCTATCAGCTGGCCAAAGCCTTACATGACGAGATCAAGGCCGTGACCGATCAACCCGTCAAACTGGTTTTCAACGAGAACGGCCAAGGCCATGCAATGCTGGGCAACACCTATTGGGCCGAACAAGGCGTCAAGACTATTGCTCAGACCGAGGGCGCAGAAGCGTTCGAGGAGGACGGTGCCGGATCACTGCGCGCAGCCCAGAGTCGGTTGAAGGAACGTGCTGACGGAACAGAACTGACCCCGCCCACGGAAACCTTTGACGATGAATATATCGTCGATATGGGCGATTTTCATATTGAAGCGCTGCATCTTGGCCCCTCGCACAGCCCCGGTGATATTGTGATCTGGCTGCCCGAACAAAGCCTTGTGATCGCGGGCGACATGGCCTTTCACGAACGCATGCTGCCGATCTTTCCAGATACGTTAACGGATGAATGGCTAGAAACCTGGGATGGCCCGTTCGAAGCGCTAGGGGCTACCTATGTCATTCCCGGCCACGGCCATCCAACAAATATGGCGCAGGTGCGCCGTTATACCAAAGGGTATCTGGAATATCTGCGTGCCAAGATCGGGGATCATCTGGATGCAGGCGGATCGTTGGCCGACGCGTATTACGTCGACCAAACGCCCTATGCCCATCTAGATACATTTGAGGAACTGGCCACCAAAAACGCGGGCCGTGTGTTCGAGCAAATGGAATTCGAATAAAGCTTAATGTCAGTCGACCGCAGTCTTGACGATGTCATCCAAAAGAGCCTGAACCTCTTGCATCGGCCCTTCGGGGTAGGTGCGATAGCCAACGGCGACATCGCCCTTCGTATCAGTGACAAAGATGCCATAGGGGCAATGAGCGATGTTCGACGGATCTGCTTCCATCACCTTACGTGACAGGATGGCAGAGCAGAACAAGAACACATCGGCGGCTTTGAAAATTTCGACTTCACTGCCAACGTCAGCGCCCGTGCGGTTCATCATCGCACCGGTGTGACTAACGTAGTCAATGACTAGCCCCTTGCCGATGATTGCGTTTTCGACGGCGAATGTCGCGTCTTCAAAACTACCATCAAAAGGGTATGTGACCGAGTGATCTTGGGCCATCAACGGGGCTGCAACTAGGGAAAGTAAAAGGGCACCAAGGGGAAGTTTCATCTTATGCATCCTTTCGGGTTTTAGGGATCGCTGGGCCAGTATGGTCCAGCTTGTCCCTTTCGTTAAGCCTATCAGTGACACCGCCCAACTACCAAGCACTAGATTTGGTGCTGTTAAATTTGCGCGGTTCACCGATTTGGCCGTTCTGAGGACTGAACAGGCTCGGCGGCCTGTTCAGTTCATCTATAAGGTCGCTCAAACCATCAATCATGCGACGATTTAAACAACAGCCGAGGCGGTTGTCAGGCCTGGCATAGTCAGGTGTGACTATTCTCCCGAAAAGGTCGACAAATAGGCAATGACGGCGTCGATATCAGCCTCTTTCTTCAGGCCTGCAAAACCCATCTTGGTACCTTTGATAAAGGCTTTGGGGCTAGCAAGGAACTCTGCAAGAGTTTCGTCGTTCCAGACCAGACCTTCTTCGGCCTTTCCCATCAGCGCCTTGGAGTATTTGAACCCTTCGATGTGACCGGCAGAGGCACCGATCAAACCATTCAGGACCGGGCCGGACCGGTTTTTGGCACCGTCGCCAACCTGATGGCAGGCCTTGCACTTACGGAACACCTTTTCACCGTCAGCAATCAAAGCCGGGTCCACGGAAGCAACTTGCGGCTCTGGCGCGGCTTCGTCTTGGGCCGCAACTGGCTCCACTGTGGTGGCAGGTTCTACGGCTGCAGCTTCGGTTGTTTCCTCTTCTGGGGTGACGTCCAATACCAGCGCGCGCATGGTGACTTCGACGCTGTCCTTGCAGTCGGTCATGCAAGGTTCGCCGGACCATTTCGCGACTTCGGTCTCCATGCGATCGTCCACAATGAATCCGTCCGCGTTTGGCATTTCAACATCTAGGAACGTGTCCTTGGACAGAACGAAATCATCCTCGATCAGGTAATTGGAATACAGGATGTACGCGACAATCGCATAAGTCTCGTCTGCCGTAAGCGTGCCTGCATCGCCATACGGCATTGAGCGGCGGATGTAGTCAAAGCTGGTGGACAAATAAGGCCAATATGATCCGACCGTTTTCAGGGGGTCTTCGTGGGCAAGCGTGTCCATCCCGCCCGCGAGTTTCGGCCAGTTACCAATGCCTTCGGCAAATTCCCCATGACAGGATGCGCACTTGGCAGCGAAAATTACTTCGCCGTCAATCGCATTTCCTTGGCCGTCTGGCAGGCCAGTGCCATCGGGATGGACATCCAGATTCCAGGCCGCGATTTCTTCGGGCAATGCAGCACGGCCCAAACCAAATGTTTGCGCAGCTGCGGGCATGGCTAATAAGGTGGCAACCGCACCGATGGAGATTGATTTAAGAAACTTCGACATTTTCAGCCTCCCCATTGGGGCGAACCCACCAGGTTTGAATACAGTTGTTGTGATAGATTGAGTTCAGCCCGCGCACTTCGCGCAATTGTGTTTTAGTCGGCTGGACATAGCCGGTTTCATCCATGGCACGGCTTTGCAGATACATGTCCTCGCCGTCCCAATCTGTGTCGAGATAAAATCGGGTCAGCGCCATTTTCTCGCCGGGTTTGGCAAGACGGGCGGTTTCCCATGTCTTTCCGCCGTCCTTTGACACATCTACGCGGGTGATCGCGCCACGTCCGGACCATGCCAGACCGCTAATGACCAGCGGCCCCTTGCCATGGGTGATCGGCGATTGCGGGCTGGGCGAGGTGACGACCGATTTTGCGTCCATCGCCCATGTCCATTTGCGGCTGATGCCGTTCTCAAGCGTGTCTGTGTATTTGCTGGTTTCTTCGCGGCTCTCGACCGGGGCGTCAGTTACCTCGATACGGCGGATCCATTTGACCCACATGTTGCCCTCCCAACCGGGGACGACAAGACGCACAGGATAGCCATGCTCTTTGCGAAGCGCTTCTCCGTTGGCTTTAAATGCGACCAGAACATCGTCCAGCGCTTTCTCCATCGGGATTGAGCGCCCGTTCGACGACGCATCAGCGCCTTCGACGAATACCCATTTGCCCGCGGTGTCATAGCCCGCTTCCTCCAGCAGGGTACGCAAGGGAACGCCGGTATATTCCATGTTGTGGATCATGCCGTGGGTGAACTGCGCGCCATTCAACTGCGCGCCGGCCCATTCCATGCCAGTGTTGGCAGCACATTCCAGAAAATACGTGTGGTTTTCGCGCGGGAAACGCTCAAGATCAGCGTAAGTGAACACAAGTGGTCGATCGACCAACCCGTTGATCATCAGACGGTAGTCTTCTTTCTTCAGCTCGATCGCGCCCGAATGGTGCCGCTCGAATGCGCAGCCTTGTGGCGTGATCGTGCCGTCCAGCGCGTGGATCGGCGTAAAGTTGATCGAGCTTACTGTATCCGCGGTCAGCCATTCCACATTACGGCGGATCACATCGCCTTCGAACTTGATCGGCAGGCCGTACGGCGAGGCATCAACGCCATCGCCAAAAGACTGTGCCCATTCCTGCGTCTCAGTGATCAGCGGATCGGGCGTTTCAGCGCGCGCAGTGCCAGCGGCAATTGCGCCGACCCCAGCGGTTGCGGCCCCGCGCAGAAACGCACGCCTGTTTGTTTTTTTGCCTTCAAAGGTGCCTGACATGACAAAACCTTCCCTTGGTTGAATGTCGGCGCTAGACGCCGTCGACGGTTACACTGGTATTTTCGGCAAGCGACACGGTGCCCAGTTTGCGGATATGGTTTTCTACCACGTCCCAGATTGGGGGGCCTTCGGTGCCTTGGTTAACGCTAGCCCAGCCAGCAACCTGGTATGACTTAGCCGGGTCAATCAGCTCGCCAGTTTTCAGCAGGGTCATTTCAGTGATCCGGCTGCCTTGCGGCTTGGTTATGTCGATCCGATATCCAAGGCCGCCGGTACGTACCATGTCGCCGCCTTGCTGGTAATAAGGATCAGGGTTGAACAGGTTATCCGCGACGTCTTCCAGCACCACATGCAGGAAGTCACCTGTCATTTCAGTACGGTACGCTTCGGGGTATGTCATCGAAGTGACGTTCCAGATGTCTTCGCGGGTGATTTCCTGACCGGGCAGGATCGACGGCCCCCAACGGACGCCCGGGCTCAACGCGATGTCAGCCTCGCGTTCAGACAATAGCGCGTCGCAGATCAGATCATCCCACGAGCCGTTAAAATTGCCGCGGCGGTAAAGCAGCGTGTCGTCAGCCGTCTTGCCAATAACTTCGCTTAGTTGATCCGCATAGGGCGCGCGCTGTTCGTCGATCAGCGCAGTAATTGCCTGATCCGGTTCGATCACATCCGAAAAGATCGGGATCAGCTTGTGACGGAAGCCCATCATGCGGCCATTCTGCACGTCCAGATCAACGCGGCTGACAAATTTACCATTCGATCCCGATGCAACGATAATCGTCTCACCCACCAATACGGGTTCGGGCAGCGCATCATGGGTGTGGCCCGACAGGATCACGTCAATTCCTGTGACAACGCCTGCCATCTGTTTATCAACGTCGAAACCATTGTGGCTGAGGCACACAACCAGTTCAGCGCCCTTGGCGCGAACCTCATCGACCATTTCCTGCATCCGCTCGTCGCGAATTCCAAAGGTGTATTCTGGGAACATCCAACCCGGGTTGGCGATAGGCATATAGGGGAACGCCTGACCGATCACAGCGACCTTAACGCCGCCGGTTTCAAAGAACTTGTAGGGCGGGAACAGTTCGGTCGGTTCGTCCCATTCAGCGTCAAAAATGTTCTGACCAAGGGCGGCAAAGGGCAGCCCCTCGACTATTTCATTCACGCGGTCAGAGCCGAGCGTGAATTCCCAGTGGAATGTCATCGCATCAGGCTTTAGCGCGTTCATCACATTGACCATATCCTGACCTTGGGTCTGGTAGCAGGTATAGCTGCCATGCCATGTATCGCCGCCATCCAGCAGCAATGCATCAGGGCGGTCGGCGCGGATTTGGTTAATCACCGTGGATACGCGATCAAGGCCGCCCATCTTGCCATACCCCTGGGCCAAGGATGCGAAATCATTATAGGTCAGTGCATAGGCAGAATGGCTACCGTCATCGATCCCATAGAGCTTGCGGAAATCAGCTCCGGTGACGTGGGGCACTGCCCCTTTGTTGCCACCCACACCGATATTGATCGATGGTTCGCGAAAGTAGATTGGTTTTAGTTGCGCGTGAATGTCGGTGATGTGGATCAGGCTGACATTGCCGAATGTACCAAATTCAAGCAGCTTGTCTTGGGTCAGCGCCTGCTGTGCGGCCAGTTTGCCCCAATTTCCAAAAGACGATGCCCCGTAGAGGGCGGTTGCTGCCATGCTGGCTTGAAGAAAATCACGACGAGAGATCATGCGACTGGCCTTAATCTTACGCATTCACATGCGCATGTTTGAATGGGTATCGGACGGAAAACCCCACCCTACGAAAAGTAGGGCGGGGACTTGATCGTTTAGTTGCGGACGGACGGACCTTCGACGGAAAGGCCGTTGCCACGAGAACCGACATACAGTTCCAGCGCCACGAACTCTGGGCTACCGGGGTTGAATGTCTCGGCGCGTGTATCACGTACACACCCTTTGAAACGGGCTTGCGCTGAGTTGAGCTTGGAGTTTTTCAGACGGTAGGCGGGGAAACCGTTGATCTGGCCTTGGCTCAGGTGGTCTGCACGGATCATGTTGCCATAGTTATCTTCGTGGCAATTAGCGCAGGACAGCTCGAGCTGACCAAACCGGGTGTAGTAGATTTCCTTACCCTGTTCCCAAGTCGATTGCGCAGGGCCATCGATGGCTACATTCACAGGCATGCCACGGGAAACAGACGCTAGAAGCGCCGTCATATTAACCATGTCACTGCCAGTGTACTTCCACTTTTCGGCACCCATGCGGTTTTCACGGCAATCGTTGATCGACATTTCCAATGTACGTACTTCGCCAGCGGATTCGACGTATTTTGGATACACAGGGCGCACGCCTGCCATGTCACTTGATGCACCGTGGCAATCCGCGCAAGATTTACCTTCGGTGCCATCAGCCGTGTTCCAAGTGTCCTCGGCCTTTTCGACAAATATCATGCCAGCGTTGTCGAAATCGTCCATCTCCATGGCGCGGGTTTCCGTACCACGAAACAGCCAGCCCGACATCACTTCGTCCATTGCATCGGAAAGATGCGCAGGCGCGGCCGTGCGTGTCACAATTTCGATTTCGCCATTGATGACCAGTTTGTCGTCTGCTGGTTCGGCCATTGCACCTGACGCCACGAAAATCACGGTCATGCAGGCACCTAAACCTTTGGTGAATTTATTCATTCTTATTCCTCCCGAGAATGCAGACGCTTAACCGATTGCGATGTCTTTGGTGTCTTCATAGACGTCGCCATCATCGTCATACCAAGTAAAGGTGAACGTCCCGGCCTCTGGCACGGTGGCGTCAAATTCAAGGTATGGGTTGGTCGAGATCGCCGGCTGCAATGTGAAATCCACAACATTCTGACCGTTAAAATCGCAAGTAAAGCGATTGATGATAGAGCGTGGGATCAGGTTGCCGTCGCCGTCTTTGCGCTGGCCGGATTCCATTTTGTGGCTGATCAGCGTCTTGATGGTGATTGTTTCACCTGCTGCTGCCGTTTTCGGTACTTTGACGCGGGGTTTTACACCAGATGCCATTTCATTAATTCCTTATAAAGCCTTAGCCGCCGCAGCCGCCGATTGTCACTTTTACCGTGCTAGATGCTTTCGCAAATGAGCCGTCAGCCAGTTTGGCGATTGCCACCACGTCTTGCGTACCTGCAAGACGGATGCGTGTGGACGCGTGCTGCGATCCGGCAAGCGGACCAAAGCTAAATGTCGCCACGCCCGGTGTCGGGTTGCCCATGGCCAGAACCAAAATTTCGGTCGCGCCGGGGGCGTCGACTTCGATTGGCACGGTGTTTCCGTTTTCAGCAATTTCGGGCGCGGTAAGCGTTACGCCCGTGTCAGCCATTTCTGCACCACCGGTAAAGGCAGCAATTGCATCTTCGCCTGCGGCCGCGATGGCCAGCTTTGGCAGCGCCAGCGCCGCGAACGCGCTTGCACCCATGACGATTGCGTTACGTCTTGTGAATTCCATTGTCATACTCCTGAACAAACCCCTTTTGCGGGGCTTTTAATCTTTGAGTGTGGCGAGATACGCCACCACATCTTCAATTTGCTGTGCCGACAAAAGCGGCCCCAGTGTTTCATCGGCAGCCTTACCGGTATAGCCCTTGCCCGGACGGATATAGCCCGTGTCCTTGTAAAAGGACGGCATCATTGTGCCTTCGAACATCATCTTGGCATTTGCCACGATCCCGCGCAGCTCTGCTTCGCTCCAGCGGTCACCGGCACCGTCAAGTGATGGGCCGATCAAACCTTGGAATGCGATGTCTGGCAAAGCACTGACTTCGTGGCAGGCCACGCAGTTGCCCAGCTTTTTGCTGCCAACAACTTTTGCGCCTTCTTCAGGGTTGCCGGCCATGCCGGTCAAAGACATCTCCACTGCGCCATCAGTATAGTTAACGGCGGTCGGTTCGACTTCTGCGGCGAATGCGCTGGTGGCAACACCAACGGACGCAACCAAGGCGTAAACTGAAATTTTCATTTGTCCTCCCAAAGAGTCATATTTGTATACCAGCGTAGACGCAGCACCAAATTGACGCAACTATAAATTCGCTTTTGTGAATTTTAAATTAATGCGGACCTGGCTTTTGCGGTCTGCCCTTCAATTGTTCTGTTCGGCCAATTTTCGTGCAAGATACTTTTGGAAAGGCTCGTCGCCCTCGTATTCCTTGTCGACGACCCATTGCAACATGTTGAATGTCGTACCCGGCCCAAACGCCCCTGGCACAGTCGCCACTGCCGCTTGGGCTGCTGTCTGGCCTTCGGCGACCTCTTCCGGCAAAAACACCAGCGTCGGGGTGAACATCATGCCCCATTTGCGCACCATTTCTTTCTCAGGCAGGGATTCGCCGTCAAAATCTGTCACTTCGACATCGCCGAACATGTTGATCTGCACGACAAAGAAATGCTCTTTCAGATAGGCGTCAATTTTAGGAAGCGGAAACACCTCTTCGTGCATCTTGGCGCAATAGATGCAGCCCCGCTGTTCAACCGTAAGCATCAGGCGCTTTCCCTCAGCGTTGGCCTCGGCCAGATCCTCGTTGAGGTCCTTGAAGGTGTCGCGCATCCATTCGGTTTTATGCAGACCGTCATCGCCTAATTCAGCGGCAAATGCCGGCCCACAAATAGCCAAGGAAACAACGGTTAGGCAAGTTTTCAAAAGCTTCATGTCAGGCACTCCTTTGTGTCTCGTATTTATCCGAGGCCGCTGAAAACCGGAAAGGTCTCAAGCATCCATTGCGCAATATAATTCATTGAATTTGTAGCGATCAGCAAACCAAAGATGATCAGCAAAGCGCCCATAACCTTTTCGACTTTGCCCAAATGGTGGCGAAACCGCGCCATCCACCGCATGAACGGCCCAATGAACATTGCCGCCAATACAAACGGGGCCGTCATGCCCACACCATAAGTGAACAGCAGCAACGCACCATTGGTTGCCGTGTCCGTGCCGGCGGCTGTGAACAGGATTGCGGCCAGCACGGGCCCCACGCAGGGCGTCCACCCAAAGGCAAAAGCAAGGCCGATCACATAGGCACCGATCAAGCTGGTCGATCCGGTATCCCCGGCATCGGCGCGAAACTGGCGATACAAGATGCCGATGCGGATCACACCCAGAAAGTGCAAACCCATGGCGATGATGATCGCAGCCGCGATCCATCGCAAATAATCAAAATACTCGCGGACCACTTGGCCAAAGCTGGACGCCGCGGCCCCCAGCCCCATGAAGATGGTAATCACACCTGCAGCAAAGAACAGCGACGCCAGCACCGCACGGCGGCGCACGGCCGCATCAACGGGTCCGTCGGCAGTGATCTGGTTCATCCCGACGCCTGCCAGATAGCTTAGATAGAACGGAACGATCGGCAGAATGCAGGGCGACAGAAAGGATAATAACCCAGCAACGGCCGCACCGATGAACGTAATTTCAAGCATAGCGGGGCCCTTTATCTTGTGTCATGCACATATTCGCATTATGTTATACGAAATCAACAGGTGTTTTCATGAAACGCATCCGCGCAGTTCTTTTCGCTTTTTTGACTCTGGCAGTGACATCTGGGCAAGCCTTGGCCGAGGCGTCATTGGTCATGGTCGAGGAAAAAGGCTGTGTATGGTGCGCCCGCTGGGATGACCAGATCGCGCCGATATATCCCAAGACCGAAGCCGGAAGAACAGCCCCCTTGCGCCGCATTGATATTCGCGCCGACACACCTGCAGATCTGACATTTGTGCAAAGTCTGCGGTTCACACCGACCTTTGTGCTGATGGTCGGCGGGCAAGAGATTTCCCGTATCGAAGGCTACCCGGGGGAAGATTTTTTTTGGGGCGTATTGGAAAAAATGATGTTTGATGCCAAACTGATGCTACCGCCAAACGGAAGCTGAGGCCCCGAACGCTGTAATTGATTGAGCAAAGCATTTTTGACTTTGACTAATGTACTAAGGAAACCGTCCCGTGGGCCTACCTGTTTTTGACAAGAATATGTGTGCATCCGACCTCGACAAAATGGCGTCGAATGCGGTGCAAGCATCCAATTTCCTCAAGGCGATCAGCCACGAGGGAAGATTGATGATCCTGTGCCATCTGGCGTCGGGCGAAAAATCTGTAACCGAATTGGAAGAGTTGTTGTCCGCACGGCAAGCGGCCGTTTCCCAGCAACTCTCGCGTTTGCGACTTGAAGGATTAGTGATCCCCCGGAGGGACGGCAAGACGATCTATTACCGGCTTGCCGATGACCGCCCGAAACAGATTATGGAAGTTGTCTATGATCTTTTCTGTCGCGCTGATTGATCTGACGTGGACGCATTAGGCGCGCTGCTGCTAGATCGGTTTTCCGAACCCACGCTGATGGCTTTTGCCGGTTTGTTTGGCGGTATTTTATTGGGTCTTGCGGCGCGGCTTGGCCGCTTTTGCACCTTGGGTGCCATCGAAGACCTTTATTACGGCGCAACCTCGACCCGCTTTGCGATGTGGGGCATTGCCCTTGGCGTCGCACTGATTGGGACATTCGCACTGTCGAGCGGCGGTCTGCTGAACCTAGACGACACCTTGTATCTATCACTTGCGTGGAACCCCTTGGCCAGCATCATCGGCGGCCTGACCTTTGGATATGGCATGGCGATTGCAGGCAACTGTGGCTATGGCGCATTGGCCCGTATGGGCTGCGGGGACTTGAGGTCGTTCATGATTGTGATCGTGATGGGGATATCGGGGTACGTCGCGCTTGGGGGCCCGCTCTCTGCTTTGCGACTGTCGCTGTTCCCGGTGTCTGATGCGGGTACGGTACCGCCTGGCATCGCCCATCTAATTGCCAGCTATCTTCCTGTTGATCTGCATGTTGTCGGCGTCACGGTTGGTGCCTTACTGATATTTTTTACCTTATTTCACAAAGGCTTGCGTGATAGCCCCTCTTCAATCCTGTGGGGTGTGGTTGTGGGCATTGCGGTGCTTTCGGGTTGGGCTGCAACCCAATGGATCACCGCAAACGGTTTTGACCGATCCATCGTCATTTCGCACACTTTCATTGCCCCCGTGGGCGAAACGTTGCTGTACCTAATGACATCGTCGGGCAACACTATCAGCTTTGGCACCGGGTCTGTGGTGGGCGTCATTCTGGGTGCGCTGGCCGGGTGCATGATCAAGGGTCACATGCGGTGGGAAGCATGCGAAGACCCCCGCGAATTACGCCGCCAGATTGGTGGTGCGGTCCTGATGGGGTTCGGTGCAGTTGTTGCCGTGGGATGCAGCGTCGGTCAGGGGCTGTCGGCATTTTCCGTCTTGGCTTACAGCGCACCGGTGACATTGGCATGCATTGTTCTGGGGGCCGTGATCGGCTTGCGTCAATTGGTCGAGGGTTTTAGCCGTATCGGTTAGTGCAACCTCCAAATGAAATGCCAACTATGACCGATATCGATCCAAGCTTGCCCGACATCTGCGCCGCAATCCACGCGGCCCCAATAAAGGGCAAGAGAAGGTTGGTCGCCTTGGCCGGTGCCCCCGCCAGCGGAAAATCGACGTTCGCCAACCAGATCGCCAATCATCTGACCGCCCAAGGCAACAGCGCCCAAGTCGTACCGATGGACGGGTTTCATCTGGACAACGCCGAACTAGATTTGCGCGGATTGCGCAGTCGAAAGGGCGCGCCGGAAACCTTTGATATCGCTGGCCTGACCGATTTAATCAGGCGACTTGGCACGGAGGATGAGGTGCACTTTCCAACCTTTGACCGCAGCCATGACAGGGCCGTCCCAGATGGCGGCGTGCTTTCCCATGGGGTGGAAATCGTAATCGTCGAAGGCAATTATCTTTTGTTCGACGACAAAGGCTGGCGCGATCTATACGATCTTTGGGATTTCCGGATATTCCTGAATGTGCCTTCAGATGTTCTGCGCACGCGTCTCGTTGACCGCTGGTTGGTCCATGACCATACACAGGTTCAGGCCGAAACCCGCGCTGATGGCAACGATATGGCCAACGCGCGCCGCCTTTCTGCACACCGAATGCCTTTTGATCTTGAAGTAACCCTCACTGATCAGACCCCCTAGACGGTTTCTAAAAAGCTTAGCAACCGCGCTTCGACTGCGAAAAGACCTGACTTGCGAACCTTTTCAATCGTCAACGGTTCAGCGCCGGCAAGGTCGATAACGCTAGGATGAATATAGCTGTTGCGCGCCACGGTAGGGGTATTGCTTAACTGTACAGATGCCGCTTCAGCCATTGCCTTGATGGTTGCATCGCCTTTCTCGGCGACCTCGAATGCGGCAACTGTGCCTGCCCAAGTCCGAAAGGTTTTCGCTGTGATTTCATCGCTTCCAGCAGCGTCGGCGATATAATTGTTCAAAGCAGTGGAGTTTAAAACACGTGCCTCGCCGCCTTCATCGACCCATGAAAACAGCTCGGCCCCGGGCAAATCGTTGATCTTACCCAACGTCTTGGCCAGCGTGCGATCATTGATTTGGCGGCGCACTTTCTTGCCGCCCTTGGCCGTATAGCGCAGCCGGATCATGTTCCCCGACAGTTTGACGTGTTTGTTCCGCAACGTCACTGTGCCATAGCTGCCATTCTCGCGGGTGTATTCAGAATTGCCAACACGCAACGCTGCGCGGTCGATCAGGGTCACCGCACTGGCCAGCGCGAACAGTCGCTCGCCGGCCTCGGCCTCAAGATCACGCAGGACGGTGCGCCGTAATTTAGGCAGTGCATGACCGAAATCGATCAGGCGGTTGAACTTTGTCTCGGACTGCGCTTGCGCCCATTTATTGTGATACCGATATTGCTTGCGCGCTTTTGTATCCCGTCCGGTCGCCAACAGATGACCATTGGCAAGGGGCGACATCCACACATCTTCATAGGCCGGGGGAATGGCCATCTGCTCAAGCCGTTTACGCTCGGATCCGCGCTCAATCATCGTACCGTCAACTGATTAATAGCTGAAGCCGCGGCCCCTCTTGATCCGGACTATGCCCGGTTGATCATCGCCGTAATAAACCAGTTCGGAAGGGACCATTTATCAGCCCGCCTCAACTTCGGAGAAAAGCTTAAGCACTTCGTCACCGTCGTCCTGTTCAATCAGCAGCGCAGGATCGTCATCTGAACCGTTGCGCGTAACCTCTGATCCCTTAAGGGTACGGGTTACGCTTTTGGTAAACGTTTTTTGGACTGTACCGCTGGCTGTGCCCTGACCCCAGTCCCATTTCACCTTAGTGCCTTCTGATATCTGCGCCATGATTGCTTCCTCTCTCGCGATTGTCACAATAACCTTTCTGCGTCCGGATCGGTTCCCGGCTTGGCACCGCAAAATATCATGCAATCTTTGCCCTGTCCTTTCTGCGGCCCCGATGGCACGATCTGGACCATGAAGATATTTTCCGGCAAATCCCGTCCTTTTCATCTTGGCCCCTACCCGCTTGAGCGGCTGGTCAGATACGGCAAGCCATTGACTTCACTACCCGAAATTGGATTTCCAACCGTACCGTTTTCGGCACCGGACCAAGTTGAAAACATTATCAATGCGATGGGTCCGTTTCAGGCAATGATGGATGCGCTGCGCTCGGGTGCGGTCAACGGGACCAAAGCCCAAATTCCAGAGGATCCCGTCGAGCGGGCACAGCACCTAAAGGCATTTGGCTATTACAACGACGCGTCGATGATGGGGATCTGCGCCCTTCCCAAGGGGTCGGTCTTGACTGCGCCTCGCAAGAATCCCGATGTTGCGTCACTTGTTGATGACTTGAAGAACCGCCAAACTACAACGCTTGCTACTGGCATCGATGCAATCATGGCAGACCTTCGTGATACTGCCGGCGCAGACGCCGCCGCGATAACGCACCACACCCATGCAATTGTTGTATTGATTGCTTATCCACGTGATCCCTTGCCGAACGAAGCGGGGTGCGATTGGATCGCAGGTGCCCAGGCCCAACGGGCATCCCTGCGCGCCGCGGAAAATGCGACTGTACTGGCTGAATACACTCGTATCCTTGGCTTTGATGCCCGCGCCCATTCGGCAACATGCAGTGACGTGCATCTGTCCAAACTGGCGCTGGCGGCTGGCCTGACAGTGATGCAGGACGATGCACCTTGTGCACCGTGGCTTGGTCCGCGCTACGGCCTCGCCGCGATCACTACTGATATGCCGATGGCGGCCGACCTGCCACTGTGCCCCTTGGAACAGCAACCCGCATCCGTCTTACGCGGGTATGTCTGGCAGCTTGGCACTCACGGCGGGGCCAGCGCCCGGACCCATGACCCCTATGCCAAGCGCAACTTTGTCGACGGCCCTCACCCTTTTGAGACGCTGAAGCGGGTCGACAACCCCACCACCTATATTGATGCGGCCAATGTTCCGCGTATTCCAAAGCGCACCGATATGTTCGCACGGGGGCAATTTGGCGACATGGGGCCAAAAGTTCAGGACGCCATGAAAGGCGGCCAACATATCGTTAAATCCGCCCCTGCGTCGGCGCAGCGCAGGTTACTGGGCGCACTGATCCTGCTGCAAAAGGGCGCTGTGGCCCCGACCATCCAAGATGCAGGTGGCGCACGAAACGCTGCAAACATGAAAGCGGCGGCTTATTTTCTTGGTGTCGATGCTGCAGGGATATCCGCTTGCCCGGACTGGACATGGTACAGCCATGATCCGACCGGCACCCCGATCACCCCACCCCATGACCAAGCGCTGAGCGTGGTGATTGATCAGGGGTTTGACACGATGGAGGGAGCCTCCGGCGATGACTGGATCAGCACCTCTCAATCCATGCGCGCCTATTTGCGGTTCTCGGTTCTGGGCGGAATTCTGGCGCAGCACCTGCGCAATCTTGGCTTTGACGCAAAGGCGCATACGGTCATGGATGGCGATGTCTTGCAGCCGCCCCTGTTGTTACTGTCGGGCCTTGGCGAAGTCAGTCGGATCGGAGAGGTGATCCTGAACCCGTTTCTCGGGCCCCGCCTGAAGTCCGGCGTTGTAACCCATACGATGCCTGTCGCACATGACAAGCCCATCGACTTTGGCCTGCAAAAATTCTGCGAAGCCTGTAATAAATGTGCCCGCGAATGCCCGTCTGGCGCGATAACGGCGGGCCCCAAAAAAATGTTCAACGGCTACGAGATCTGGAAATCTGACAGTCAAAAATGCGCCACCTACCGGATTACCAACAAAGGCGGATCAATGTGCGGGCGCTGTATGAAAACCTGCCCGTGGAACCTTGAAGGACTTTTTGCCGAAGCCCCTTTCCGCTGGGTAGCCAGCACCATCCCAAGCGCCGCCCCGCTGCTGGCAAAACTTGACGATGCCTTGGGTCGCGGTGGTCTGAACCCAGTGAAAAAATGGTGGTGGGACATAGAGCAACAGCGCGACGGCACGGTCACGTCGCCCACGCACCCGGTCAATGCCCGCGACCTTCAACCCGATCTCAAGCTGCGGGCCGAGGATCAGACCTTGGCCGTTTATCCTGCCCCGCTTGCCCCGCATCCCTGGCCTTATCCAGACCCGATGAACCGCGAGGCCGGGATCAAGGCGCACGCCGCCCTGATCACCGCCGACGAACACCGTGCCCGCACAGCGGCAGGCGAGACCGCGCATTTGCACCTCTATGATGCCGGAACAGATACGCCCGTGCTTGACCTGCGTATTGTGACGGTCCAGCCCTTGACCGACGCCGTGACCTTGTATGAGTTCGCACATCCAGATGGCGCTGATCTGCCACTTTGGACGGCCGGCGCACATCTTGATTTGGTCGTGGCCCCCGAATACCTGCGCCCCTATTCCCTGCTCGGTGATCCTGCCGATCGCAGCCGTTACACGATCGCGGTTCTGCGCGAGGATACGGGCCGCGGTGGCTCAGCCCTGCTGCATCGCATCTTTACCAAGGGGCGGCGTGTTTTCGTCTCGACCCCAACAAACCATTTTCCACTGGTCCAAGACGCCCCCCACAGCATTCTGTTTGGCGGCGGGATTGGTATCACGCCAATGATCGCCTTTGCCCATCGGTTGCATGCAATCGGCAGGCCATTTGATCTGCATTACTCAGCACCATCGCGTGCAGCCGCCCCCTTCATCAACCTTTTGACGCAGACCCCGTGGTCTGATCGAGTTCACATACATCTAAGCGCGGAACACACCCGTGCCAATATGACTGCGCTGATCGCACGCGCGGCGAAGGGCACCCATGTCTACACCTGTGGACCTGACGCCTATATGCAAGCGGTCATGGATGCAGGGGCGGCAAGCGGCCTGCCCGATGAGGCGCTGCATCTGGAATATTTCGCACCACCCGCGCAGCCGGAGTATGTCAATCACCCCTTCACCCTTCGCCTCAAGGACGGCCGCGACATTTTGGTGGCTGCTGACCAAAGCGCAAGCGATGCGCTGATTGCGGCAGATATCAAAGTGGACATCAAATGCGCCGATGGCATATGCGGGGTCTGCAAATGCAAATTGCTGTCGGGCAAGGCAGAGCATCGCGATTTCGTCCTTTCTGCTCAACAGCGAGAGACCGAACTCATCCTGTGCCAGTCCCGCGCGGCAGACCCGAATGGCGTATTGGAGATTGAGCTATGACGCACACGGCCCTTGTCACTGGTTTTCAGGATTTATCGGCTATTTTACCAGCGTCGCACTACTGGAAGCTGGCTGGAAAGTGATAGGGCTGGATTGCCTGTCAGACTATTACGATGTCGCCCTCAAAGAACGCCGGCAAGCGATGCTGAACCAGCATGCAGGATTCAGCGTGATCAACGACCGCTTGGAAACGTCTGGCACGCTGATGGCGCTGTTCGAAAAGCACCGCCCCGACGCGGTGGTCCACCTTGCCGCTCAAGCAGGCGTGCGCCATTCCATTGATGCGCCCCGCGACTATGTCGAAGCGAACCTGATTGGCACATTTGAACTACTCGAAGCGGCCCGCGCCTATCCGCCAGCCCATATGTTGCTGGCCTCAACCTCCTCGGTCTACGGCTCCAACACCGAAATGCCTTACGCCGAGACGCATAAAGTTGACACGCAAATGTCGTTCTATGCCGCCACCAAAAAGGCGACCGAGAACATGTCGCACAGTTATGCGCATCTCTATGGCCTGCCGATCACCATGTTCCGGTTCTTTACGGTTTATGGTCCATGGGGTCGCCCTGACATGGCGCATTTCAAGTTCACCAAAGCGATCCTGAACGGTGATCCCATCGACATCTACAATCACGGCGATATGAAACGCGACTTCACCTATATCGACGACCTGACAGCCTCGATCCTTGCGCTGATCGACACGGTGCCGGGTGATACCCCTGTTGAAAACGACAGCCTTTCAAACGTTGCGCCGTTTCGCGTCGTGAACATTGGCAATGACAGTCCGGTGTCGCTGATGGATTTCATCGCCGCGATCGAGAAAGCATGTGGTCGCGAGGCCATCAAAACCTACCATGACATGCAACCCGGCGATGTGCCCGCCACCTGGGCTGATGCAACCTTGTTGCAAAACCTAACGGGCCAACGCCCTGTCACGCCGATTGAAACCGGGTTGCAGAACTTTGTCGACTGGTACCGCGACTATTATAAGATCTGACCCCTGATTTCCAAATGGTCTAAAATCCTCGCCGAAGGCTCCGCCGATTGCCACCGGCACTACCAACGCTTATATCGCGTCCAACCCTCCCAATAAGGCCCACAAAAATGACCTTCGACCGTTCTATTAAAATCGCCCCTTCAATTCTTGCAGCCGATTTCGGAAATTTCGGTGCCGAATGCTCCGCCGTCGAGGCACAGGGCGCTGATTGGGTCCATGTCGATGTGATGGATGGCCATTTTGTGCCCAACATCAGCTTTGGCCCCACGACCTGCGCCGCGATACGCCCCCATATTAAGGGCATCATGGACGTGCATCTGATGATATCCCCCGTGGACCCTTATATCGACGCTTTCGCGCAAGCTGGTGCCGATTTCATTACCGCCCATGTCGAAGCTGGCCCCCATATCCACCGCACCTTGCAAGCGATCCGTGGCGCAGGGGCAAAAGCCGGTGTGGCACTGAACCCCGGCACGCCAGCCTCGGCGGTTGAACACCTGCTCGACATCACGGATCTGGTGTGTGTGATGACTGTGAACCCCGGTTTCGGAGGTCAGAAATTCATCGACATGACAGACAAGATCAAAACCTTGCGCGCTATGATTGGCGATCGCCCGATCCATATCGAAATTGATGGCGGCGTCGATGTGAACACAGCCTCCGGCGTTGTACAGGCAGGTGCGGATGTTTTGGTTGCGGGTTCTGCGGTTTTCCGGGGCGGTTCGGTCAGCAATCCATCCCCTTACGGCGACAACATCCGTGCGATCCGCGCAGCGGCATCAGGCGTTTACGTCTAAACAAATATTCGAATTCAGCGATGCGCAGGTAGCGGCCGGTCCTCCGTCGAGGGGACCGGCCATTTTTTAGTAGTATCTAGCTTTAAGCCAGTTGATCTCTGAACGTCTCGATCAGCTTGTGCTTGAGGATTTTGCCGGTGGGCGCCGCCGGTAAGGCAGTGCCGATAATGATGTGCTTGGGACGCTTGTAGCCGGTCAGCCGCTCTTTCACGAATGCACGCAGTTCGTCTGCGTCCAGACTGTCACCTTCAGCAATTTGGACAAAAGCCAACACTTCCTCGTCGCCATCCTTGCTGCGTCCGATCACAGCAGACTGGATCACCTGCGGGTGGTCGTTGATCGCGGCTTCGACCTCCGGTGGATAGACATTAAATCCGCCATGAATGATCAGTTCCTTTGATCGGCCAAGGATGTGCAGAAACCCGTCTTCATCCAGCTTGCCCAAGTCGCCGGTGCGCAGCCATCCATCGGCGTCGACCACTTTCGCGGTCTCGGTCGGGTTCTTGTAATAGCCCTTCATGATCTGGGGGCCACGGGTCAGCACTTCGCCTGTGCCGGGGCTACCGCCTTCAACAGTGTCATCAATCTTGACCTCGATCCCTGCCAACGGCGGGCCGACGGACACATCGGGCGATCCGATAGGGTTGGAGGTCGCTGATGTCCCTGCCGTGGTTTCGGTCATGCCATAGCCGTTCTGAATGGCCACGCCATAGAAACCTTCGGCTTTGCGCTTCCATGCGGGATCCAACGGCGCGGCACCAGAAGACACATAGCGCAGGGTTTTTGAGTTGAGCTTGGTCAGGCCCTTTTCCTTGGTGTATTGCATCAACAGCGCGTGCATCTGCGGCACGGCGGACAGGAAATTCACCCCGGACGTCAATGCATTATACAGCTTTTCAGCCGAAAAACGCGCCTCGAGCCGGACTTCGGCCCCGATATAACAGGACGCGGTCAGAACCGAGCACAGACCGAACACATGGGTCAAGGGCAACACGCCATAGACAACATCCCCCGGTGTCATCCCGCGTAGGTTGGCCGAAGTCATACCGCCAAAGCGCACATTGGCGTGGGTCAGCATCACGCCTTTGGGGTCGCCTGTCGTGCCGGTTGTATACAGTAAAACAGCAACGTCGCTTAGGTCGGCATCGGGATTGCTGGCGGTTGGCGTGGCCAAGTGTAGCGCCCCGAAGGCACCCGTGATTTCCTGTGCGCCCATGCTTTCGGCGTGCTTGACCGCGTCGGGCGATGCACCGGTGGTCATCAGAACGGCTGCGGGTGCGGCGTGATCCAGAATGCGTTTCACCTCGCCCTCGGTCTGCCGAGCGTTAACCGGAATGATCACAGCGCCCGCCTTCCATGTGCCATAGATGGTGGCGACGGCAGCAGCGCAGTTTTCAGACAGCAGCAAAACGCGGTCGTTCGGTTTCACACCAGCCGCTTTCAACTGGTCGGCCACGGCATCTGCCGCCTTGCCAAGGTCATTGAATGTCCAGCTGGTCCCTACGCTATCGCTCAGCGCCGGCGCATCACCCCGGGACATGACCTGTTGTTCAAGATATTGTTCTACGCGCGCCATAATAGCTCTGCCTCCTCGCAGGTATTTTCCGCTTTGGGTCTACTAGAGCCTCAAAGTGCATACTTAGTTTGGCCGCTGTTCAGCCGCCGTAATTCGGTTTGCGTTTTTCCAGAAAGGCCGCAATGCCCTCGGCCGCCTCGTCCGCGCCAGCGGCATGTGCCATAGCGTCGCGTTCCGCATCCAGTTGCGCTGCCTCGGTCACGTCGTACCCTTGGGCGACCAAACCACGAATGACAGACTGCGCCTGACGCGGGCCTTGTGCCAAACGGTCGGCGTAAGCCATCGCAAGGTCCATCGCAGCCCCTGGTTCGGACAGCGCATTCACGACGCCCAGCTCATGCATCCGGTCGACCGTGACGGGCAGTGCCAACAGGCACATCTCCATCGACAGCTGCCGTGGAAGGCTTCGCGCCAGCGATGCGGTCAACCCACCATCGGGGACCAGCCCTGCTTTGACATAGGCCGCCGTGAATTTCGCGCCTTTGGCGGCAACAATCAGATCGCAGGCCAGCGCGAAGGACAGGCCAGCGCCAGCCGCGCCGCCCTCAACAGCGGCTATCACAGGGACCGGGCAGTCGCGGATCGCGCGGACCACATTGTGGAGTTCATCAATTTTGTTGCGGCGTTCATCTTCGGCTAGATCACGCCGCGCGATCAATACATTCAGATCACCTCCGGCGCAGAAAAAATCACCCTCGGACGTTAGAATGACGGCGCGAACACGGGGTTCGGCGGCCAATTCAATTGCTTGATGGATACATGCATACAGTGCAGGCGACAGCGCGCCGCGCTTGTGGGCATTGCCGTTCCAGACGATGATCCGGTCGCCCTTGTCCTCAATCCGTGCGCTCATGTCAGTTTCTCCTGTGGGACGCGTTTGAAAACGCCTGTCGATGTGGCGATGACGGAGCCATCTTCGTGGACCAGCTCAGCGTCGATATAAAGCAGGCTGCGTCCGCCGCCCTTGATCCGGCCCGTTGCGGTGACCCGCCCGGGTTTGCCTGCCGCGAGAAATTGCGTGGTCAGCGAGATCGTCAAAAACGGGTTCATGCCCGTCGGATCAACGCTAAGCGATCCGGTCATGCCACAAGCGTTATCAAGCAATGTGGCCGCGATACCGCCATGCAAAACGCCGTGCCGGTTCAGGTGTTGCGGACCCAGGTCGAGAAAACAGCGCCCGTGGGGCGGATCGGATATGTCTACAACATACCCGACCAGCGTTTGGGTGCCGGTCTCGTCCCGGATCAGCAAGCTTTCATCAGGCTGCTGCGATGGCAATGTAGCGCTCCAGATGGTGGTCCGTATCGCCAAAGCGGTGGTCTGACATGATGATACGCTTGGCGATGTGAGCCAGTTCGTATTCTTGTGTCATCGCAATTCCGCCGTGCATCTGGATGCTGTCTTCGGCAACCAGACGGCCAGCGCGGCCCAACAAATTCTTGGCAGCAGAAACATGGCTTTCGCGGGCCTTGTGCGGATGCTCAAGGTGGCCCGCTGCGACGATCACGGCAGAGCGTGCTTGTTCCATCTCGATCAGCAGGTCGGACATGCGATGTGCAAGCGCTTGGAACGTGCCGATCGGCTTGCCAAACTGTTTGCGCGTCATCAGGTAGTCGCGCGTCAGGCGGCAAGCGGTTTCCATCGCGCCCAGCGTTTCGGCACAGATCGCGACGTTAGCGGCAGCGATGCGTGCCTCGATTGCGGGATATGCTTTGCCAGCGCCCCCCAGACGGGCAGAAGCAGGCACAGTCACATCATCCAGCGTGACCTCGGCCGCGCGGCCACCGGCCAGCAGGGCATAGCCTTGCAGCGTGACGCCTTTGGCATCCGCAGGAACAAGAAACAACGAGATGCCGTCCTCATCCGCCACGTCACCGCTTTCGCGGGCGGAAACCACCAGCATGTCAGCGTTTTCAGCGTTCACGACAACAGCCTTGCGGCCATTCAGAACGACGTTATCGCCATCGGGCTTGGCCGTGGTGCCAACGCGGTTCATGTCATAACGGCTGGTCGGTTCGCCGTGGGCAAACGCCAGTTGCAACGTGCCGCCGATGACTTCTTCGACATGGGCCTTTTGGTCGTCATTGCCCAATTCCGCAATCAGACCACCGCCCAGAACAGCCGTATCCAAGAATGGTTCGACCACGCCTGCTCGGCCCAGTTCTTCGAAGACAACGGCGATGTCAAAGCCAGCGCCGCCAAAGCCGCCCTGATCTTCGGTGAACAACGCGCCAATGACACCCAGTTCAGCCAATGCGTTCCAGATATCGCCAGAAAACCCGGTGTCGCTTTCAAGGATTTTGTTGCGTGTCGCGGTATCGTATTTATCGCGCAAGAAACGACGCAGGCTGTCTTGCAGCATTTGGCGTTCTTCTGTCAGGTCGAAGTTCATGCTCCACCTCCCATCGTTGTTTTGGCAATGATCTGGCGCTGGATTTCGTTCGAGCCGCCAAAGATCGACAGTTTACGGTTGTTGAAATATTGCGCGGCCACGGGGCCTGCATTCAACGGATCAGGCAGGGCAAGGTTCGACCCTTCGATCGCCTCGGATGCGAATGGCATCGCGTAAGCACCTGCAGCGCGACGCGCCAGATCGTTGATTTCCTGACGGATAATCGTGCCCTTGACCTTGAGCATGGACGATTCAACGCCCGGTGCCGCCCCTGCCGCCGCCTTTGAGACGATGCGCAGGTTTGTCGTGCTCATTGCCATCAGATCGATTTCAACCCGTGCAACACGCGCTGCAAAGTGCGGGTTTTCCATCAACGGCTTGCCGCCTGACATTTCGGCCCGTGCGATCCGCTTGACGGCCGTCAAACCGGCTTGCGAGAACCCGACGCCCGCAATGTTCGTGCGTTCGTGGGTCAGCAGGTACTTGGCATAGGTCCAGCCTTCGTTTTCCTTGCCAACCAGATTTTCGACCGGCACTTTGCAATCGGTGAACCAGACTTCGTTTACCTCGTGGGTACCGTCGAGCAGGATAATCGGGCGCACTTCGACGCCGGGAGTGTCCATGTCGATCAGCAGGAACGAGATACCTTCCTGCTGCTTTACCTTCTTGTCGGTGCGCACAAGGCAGAAGATCATGTTGGCGTGCTGGCCAAGGGTCGTCCAGGTTTTCTGACCATTGACGATGTAGTGCGTGCCTTCTTCGTTCAGCACGGCCTCGGTCTTGAGCGAGGCAAGGTCGGAACCGGCGCCCGGCTCGGAATACCCTTGGCACCACCAGTCTTCGCCCGACAGGATGCGGGGCAGCCAGTAATCGTTCTGCTCTTGGGAGCCAAACTTTTGCAGCACAGGGGCCAACATCGACAGACCGAACGGCACAATGCGCGGAGCGTAATGCGCGGCGGCTTCTTCTTCAAAAATGTGGCGCTGAACGGCGTCCCATTCGGCACCACCGAACTTTTTCGGCCAGTTCGGGGCCAACCAGCCCTGAGCGTTCAGAATGGCATGCCATTCTTCCTGACCGGCTTTGCCCAACTCTTCGCCCTTGCGAATTTTATCGCTCATTTCCTTGGGAAGCTTTTCCTCTAGAAAGGCGCGCACTTCGGCGCGGAATGCCTTTTCTTCGTCGCTATAGCTCAGATCCATTAATCTTTCCTCCGGTTGATGTCGGTCGGGCGTGGCACCCTTGTTCATTTACTTTGCGATGGCTTTGTTCAGGTCATCAAATGTGCGACCCTCTGCCACCAGTTGTTTCAGCAGCGGCGCGGGTTCCCAGAACCATGCGTCGTCCTTGGCGTAGGTTTCGATATCGGCCAGCAACGCGGGCAACCCTTGCAGGTCGGCCCATTTCATCGGGCCACCCCAATAGCGCGGGAAGCCGTAGCCAAACAGCAGTACCATATCCACGTCGAGAGGGCGTTTCGCGATGCCCTCACCCAGCAATTTCGCGGCCTCATTCACCATCGCGGCCATATAGCGGCGCACGATTTCGGCGTCTGTGAAATCTCGCGGGGTGATACCAAGCTCTTCGCGCTCGGCCTCGATCAGCACTGGCACTTCGAGGTTCGGGATACCGCCGCGGGTGCCTGTTTCGTAGACGTAGAAACCCTTGCCGGTTTTCTGGCCAAAGTTACCGGCCTCGCAGATTTTGTCGGGATATGTCGGCACACGTTCTGCCGCATGGCGGCCAGCCGCTTTGCGTTTGCGTGTGGCCCAACCAATATCAAGACCAGCCAAATCGCCCACCGCGAAAGGGCCCATTGCAAAGCCGAAATCAACCAACGCTTTGTCGATTTGATAGGGCGACGCGCCGTCCAGCACCATATGGTCGGCGGCAGTACGGTAGGTCGCCAGAATACGGTTGCCGATAAAGCCGTCACAAACACCTGCGCGCACCGAAATCTTGCCCAACGCCTTGCCAAGGGCCAAGCCTGTTGCAACGACGTCTGGCGCTGTCTTTTCGGCCACGACCACTTCGAGCAGTTTCATGATATGCGCAGGCGAGAAAAAGTGCAGCCCTATCACGTCAGCGGGGCGCGAGGTGCTGGCAGCGATTTCATCAATGTCCAGATAGGATGTATTCGACGCCAGGATCGCACCGGGCTTGCAAACGGCGTCCAGCTTTCCGAACACCTCTTTCTTAACGTCCATGTCTTCAAATACTGCTTCGATCACCAGATCAACGGACGCAAGGCTGTGGTAGTTGATCGACACCTCAAGCGCGGTGGTGGTCAAAGCGTCGTATTTCATTTGGCTGATTTTGCCACGCTTCAGCGCACCCGACAGGTTGCCCGCGATACGACCGCGTGCGGCTTCGGCGGCCTCAAGCTTCATCTCGATCAGCACGACGTTGAAACCGGCCAACAGTGCCGCGGTTGCAATGCCTGCGCCCATTGTGCCGCCGCCGATGATGCCGATGGATTGCAGGGCGCGGGGCGCGACCTTTTTAAGCTCTGGCAGGTTACTCACAGCGCGTTCGGAGAAGAACGCATGGATCATCCCTTGGCGTTGATCGGTCTTCATCAGGTCCATGAATATATCGCGCTCGGCCCGCATGCCTTGATCAAAGGGCAATTCGCTGCTGGCTTGAACAGCGCGAACCGCATGCGCTGGCGATACCTGACCACGGGCTTTTTTCAACGCGCCATTATAGGCGGCATCCCAGTCGATTGCATCGGGTGCACGCATTTCGCTGACCGCACGGCGTGGTGCCGCGTTGGCCACCAAGCTTTCGGCATAGGCCAAGCCGATCTCTTCGGGGTCGCCTTCGACGATTTCGTCGATGATGCCCAACTTCAAGGCTTCGTCAGCTTTGAGCTGACGGCCCGTGGTGATCAGATCAAGCGATGCATCGACACCGATCAGGCGCGGCAGACGCTGGGTCGCACCGGCACCGGGGATCAGGCCAAGGTGAACTTCGGGCAGGCCAACGCGGGCAGTCGGCTGGGCAATGCGGTAATGCGCGGACAGCGCAATCTCAAGCCCCCCGCCCAAGGACACACCATGCATCGACGCGACCACGATCAGCGGTGATGCTTCGATCCGTTTGCAGACATCAGGCAAGTACGGTTCCAGCGGGGTTTTGCCAAATTCGGTGATGTCAGCACCGGCGATAAAGGCGCGGCCTTCGCCAACGATAAGCACCGCTTTGACACCTGTATCAGCCTCGGCTTGGGCCATACCCGCAACCAGACCCTCGCGCACGGCATGTGATAAGGCATTTACCGGTGGGTTCTGAATGCGCAGCACGGCGACGTCGCCCTTGCGTGTGTAATTGATCTTATCGCTCATCTGTCAAATTCCTGTCTATTCACGTTAGTCGCGGCGGCTTAGTGCCGGCGTGCGACCTGTGCGTTGTTCAAGCGCGCGTACAAGTTCGCGCAGCGCGGGGCCGACTTCGGCCCGGATCCGTTCGTCGGACAAATCACTTGGCATTGCCCCGCAGGTAAACGCCACCGGTTCGCCGAATTCTTCGGCGAAATAGGGAACGCTTACGGCATTTATGGTGCTGGCATAGCGCGTACCCTTGGGTGCGTAGGTAAAACCTTGCCCGATCAATTGCGAATATCCCTCCGATCGGAACTCTCGCATATCCGCTTCGGGCGTCAACTGCCCAAAGCGTTCTTCGCCTAGTGACGCCACGACGGCCATGCCAGAGGATGACCCAAACACCGGAATCCGGTGCCCCGGCTCTAGCCAGATGGTTGATGCATTTCGCGGACGCCATGTGCGCACCAGCAGCATCTTAGAATCGTCCCGCACGGCCACCAGTGCTAAAGTGCCAGTGTCATCGGCCAATTGCTGCATCGCCTTGGACGCCAGATCAAGGAAATTGACCGCAACCGAGGCAACAGACCCCAAGGCGATGGCCGAAGGCCCCAAGCGGAACCTGTCATTGCGCCCGCCATGGCTAAGGTAGCCTAGTTCGCACAATGTATATGTCAGTCGCGAAACGGTCGGCTTTGGCAGGCCCGTCCGTTCGGCAATTTGCGCATGGGTCAGGCCGCTGTCGCTTGCCCGAAAGGCGCGCAATACGGCCAGTCCACGGGCAAGCGTGTTTGCAAACTTGCGATCTGTTCCGTCTGTTTTCATCGCGCACCCAAGGGGATCAGCAGGGATATCATCGGGAAAGACATAATCAGGATCAGCACGATAAAGTCCACGCTCAGGAACCGCGTGATCCCTGCAAATATCTTGTCGATCGGGGCGTCTTTGCCCACGACGTTGGCGATGACAAACACGTTGAGGCCAACGGGCGGTGTAATCAGGCCGATCTCAAGCAGCTTGATCACAACAACACCGAACCAGATCAGGTTCAGGTCATAACTTTCGACCAACGGGATCATCAGCGGCAGGGTCAGAACCATAATACCGATTGGATCAAGGAACATGCCCAGAACCAGATAGATCACTGCAATCGCGATCAGCAAAGCCACCACGGAAAGCTCGGCATCAGACACGACATTCACGATCATCGGGGCAACATTGGTCAGCGCGATGAATGCCACGAAAATCTTGGCCCCTGCCGCAATGAAAAAGATGGCTGAGGTCTGAATGCAGGTTTCCTTGACTGCGTCCCACAACCCTTGCAGGTTCAGCTTGCCTTGGGCAAAGCCGATCAATGTGGCGGCGACCACGCAAACGGCAGCTGCTTCGGTCGCGGTAAAGATACCGCCATAGATACCGCCGATGATCAGGACGAACAACATGACCGCAGGCCAGCTATCGATCGCGGCCTGAAAGCGCTCTCTTGAGGAATAACGCACATCGGTTGGCGGTGCGATTTCGGGTGAATACCAAACCCAAACGGCGATAACGAGGATGAACCCTGCCAATGTCAGCAGGCCCGGCAATACACCCGCAAGAAATAGGGAAGAGATCGAGGTTTCGGTAAAGATGCCATAGATGATGAACAGAACGGATGGCGGGATCAGTGACCCCAATGTGCCGCCTGCCGCCACCGATGCCGTTGCCAAACGCGGGTCATATCCCATGCGCAGCATCTCAGGTGTACATATCCTACCCATCGTCGATGCGCAGGCGATCGAGCTGCCGGTGATGGCTGAGAAGCCACCGCAGCCCATAACGGACGCCATTGCAACACCACCGGGCAAACGGGTCAGCCAAACCTTGGCGGCGTGGTAAATCTTGGTCGTAATGTCGGCGCGGTATGCGATATGGCCCAGCGCCACAAACAGCGGGATCATCGACAGATCATAGGAATGGATCAGATCGAAGGAATTCGAGAACACCATCGACGTGGTGGCACGGAAGGCGCGTTCGGGCATGAAGATGCCGGTGCGAAACGCAAAGATAAAGAAGGTGCCGATTGTCGCGACCGATGCCAAAGCAAAGGCAATCGGCACGCGCATGGCGAGCAAAAACAAGACCGCGCCAAATGCGATCAGACCAATGGTTGATGCGTCCATTACAGCGCCTCCGTTTCGGCGAGTGCTTCAATGGTGTGGTTCTGTTCGTCCGACACGATGCCGCCTGACAGGATGGTGCGGGTATCGCGGATCGCCAATTCGGCCAGACGCAGCCAACAGGCCCCGATACCGATGATGAACAGCAGACGTCCCGGCCATTTCGGCAGGTTCAAATCGCCATAGAAAAAGCTGCCCTTTTCCCAGACGCTTAGAAATTCGCGGGTGCCAGCGTATATCAGGGCGGCCAGGGCGATCAGCCCCATCACCGACCCCAAAACAATCAGCCAGGACCGCAAACGCGGCCCGAACCGGTCAGACACAAACGCGACGCTGATATGCGCGCGGTTGGCCGTAGCGGCACCAAGGGGCAGAAGGATGGCCGCGACCATCAATTCCCGCACCATGGTGACGCTGTCAGGCACGCTTGAGGAAAAGACAGCGCGCGCGACCACATTGGTTGTAATCAAGACCCCCAGCAGGATGACCGCAATCGCGCCCAACCCCAGCAGGATTTTCTCTAGTGGTACCAACATGGTCCCGTCCCCTCCCCTCAAGGCAATGTGTTTAGTTGCTGGATTTTGCCCAAGGATAGCCAATGGTGTCACGCTCTTGCGTGTATTTGGCGATCAACGCGGCGTAGTTTTCCAGCATCGTGTCGGCAGGCAAGCCGGACGCCTTTGCGGTCTCGGCCCATTCGCCCAGATATTTTTGACCACCTTCAACCAGCTTTGCACGCTCTTCTGCAGACAGCTCGATGATTTCGACGCCTTGTTCCTTCATCGACGTAATGGCGTTTTCATTGGCCGTCGTGATCATGCGACCAAATTCGTCGGCCATGTCAGCACCGGTTGTGGTTAGCACGCCCTGCTGTTCCGCCGTCAATGAATCGAACATGTCCTTGTTCATAAAGATCCCCACACCGCCGACCTGACCCCAGTTCAACAAGGTGTAGTTGTCCATCACTTCGGCCTGCTTCAGCGCGGCAACAGCATAGGAATAACCCTGGCTGCAATCGATCAAGCCCGTATCGAGCCCTTGGTACGCGTCATAGATCGACATGTTAACCATGTTGGCACCTTCTTCACCGAAGACTTTGCCATATGCCCCAACGCCGCGCACTTTTTTGCCCGCAATGTCAGCGACCGTCCGGATTGCATCACCTTTGCAGCCGATGTTGACCTGGCTGGTGGTCCATGTACCGATGTACACAAGGTTCTTGTCGGCCAAGTTGTCAGCAATCGCCGGGTTAGAGCGCATCAGCTCATCCGTGGCGCGCATACCGACCCATGCATCAGGGTTGTTTACGGGCAGATCCGCGATGCCATAGGCGGCCATCTCTTGCGGATAGTAGACCGCGATGACCGACCCTGTGTCGGCAACACCATCGGCGATGGACTGTACGGCTGCGTTCGCTTTGAACAGCGCGCCACCCCATTGAATATCCATGCGCAAATCGCCAGCCGAGCGTTCGGCAACTTGATCGGCGAACCACTGCAGTGCGTTTGCGCGTGCGCCACGGTTTGGTCCTGCTTCACCGTGGATCAAAACGGTTTCAGCACCCGCAACCGAGGCGGCAAAGCCCATAACAGCGGCAAAGGATAGGTTTTTGATAAAGGACATGAATTTCCCTCCCAAGAATTAGTTTCACTATGCGAAACTTGGTTTCACTATGTCATAACGGAACCTAGGGGCGGAGATGGAAACGCGCAAGCGGATATTGAGCCGACCACGATAATGCGCAGCTGAGGTAAGTTAGGTTGTTATTTTTCATAAGGTTATCGGACAGTCGAAATGTTTATCCGCGCTGATAAATATAACAACGTCCCGGCACGGCACCTTGCGGTAAAGGAATCTCTTTCAGGTGATCAAAATACATTTTGTCGCTGGAAACCATGATTCCGCCATCATCCAACAAGGGTTCGACATAGGGCGACAGGGCTTTGGCAAATACATCGTTTTTCGCCAAATCGTGCCCGCCCAAATCTGCGTGGATCAACCGTACGGTAGGACCAAACCGTTTCAAAGCAGCGGGAAGAGTTTCATAGACGTCGCCCAAAAAGACCATATCTTCTGCGGGTGTACTGTCTGGGTTCGATGCGATGGCGCGCTCAAAAACGAAAATCTCACGCTCTGGCATGATCTCTCGCATGTGGTGAAAGGTACGGCCGTTTCCCAAGCCAAGTTCGAATACCGGGCCGTGTTGGCCTTTGGTCAATTCAACCGCGTGGTTTAGGCAGGCACGCTGCGACAGCATCCGATCGATAAATACATCCAGACGGCTCATTTTTCGATCACTTTCATTTTCAGCTCACTGCGTATGAATCACACTACTTCGTTAGAGTAGCATCCTTAAATCATTGGCCAAGGCCCCTAGACGCCGAAGGTTTAATCGGTTTCACTCGAAGTTGTAGTGTTAAGTCTTAATGCGTTTGGACCGTGATGACTCCCCTTTTGGAAGTAAATGACCTTACAATCGGATTTGGCGATGCCGCACCGGTTGTGGATGGTGTTAGCTTTTGCGTAAACGCTGGAGAAACACTGGCATTGGTCGGGGAGAGCGGGTCAGGCAAGACACTGACTTGCCGGTCGGTCCTGCGTATTCTGCCAGATGCCGCACAACTGCGCAGCGGTTCCATAGAATTTCACGGGTCGAGCACATCAGCCGAACTGATGTCGTTGTCGGAACGGGCAATGCGCGACATCCGGGGCGACCGGATTTCGATGATCTTTCAAGAGCCGATGCGCTCGCTTTCTCCGCTGCACCGTTTGGGCGATCAAGTTGCCGAAGTATTACGGCTGCACCGCAACATGGGCCGTGCCGAGGCCAAGCGCAATGTGCTCGAGCAGTTCGAACATGTGGGGTTTGCTGATCCTGTGCGGGCTTGGCGCAGCTATCCTTTCGAGATGTCAGGCGGAATGCGCCAACGCGCGATGATCGCCATGGCCATGGTCGCCAAACCCGAGTTGTTGATCGCTGATGAACCGACCACTGCGCTGGACGTGACGACGCAAGCGCAGGTTTTGGGGCTGATACGCAGCCTGCAAAAAGAGACCGGCATGGGCGTGATCCTTGTGACGCATGATTTGGGTGTTGTTGCCAACATGGCTCAGCAGGTTGTTGTGATGAACAAGGGCCGGGTTATGGAAAGTGGCCTTGCCAAAGACATTCTGGGTGCCCCCGCACATCCCTATACGGCCAAGTTGTTTGCAGCAGCACCGATGATCCCGCTTGTCGCCACCCCGGCCCGCGCCCCCAGCCATGATGATGTCATCCTTGATCTGCGCAACGTATCCAAAACCTATACCATGCGGGCCGGCGGGTGGAGCAAACCCGTCACCGTTACCGCCTGTCAGAACGTCGACTTGCAGCTTCAGCGGGGCAAAACTCTGGCCATCGTCGGTGAAAGCGGGTCTGGCAAAACGACCTGCGCCCGGATCGCAATGGGGGCGGAAACGCCTGACGAGGGTGGCGAAGTACTTTTTCGTCCGGACAAGGGCGCGGACCCTATGGCGGTTCACACAATGGACAGCACAGAGCGCAAGTTGTTCCAATGTCAGGCGCAGATGGTGTTCCAAGACCCCTATTCATCGCTCAGCCCGCGGATGCGCGTTCAGGAAGCCCTGACTGAACCGATGGAAATTCACGGAATCGGATCGGCCTCTGACCAACGCGACAAGGCGGCCGAGATGTTAAGCTGGGTCGGGTTGGACGCCAATATAATGCGCCGCTTTCCCCACGCCTTTTCAGGCGGACAACGACAACGTTTGTCGATTGCGCGCGCTTTGACACTGAACCCAAGGTTGTTGATTTGTGACGAACCGACGTCGGCGCTGGATGTATCCGTGCAGGATCAAATCCTGTCGCTGCTCGAAGATATACGCGAACGCGCAAACCTGAGTTATCTGTTCATCAGCCATGATTTGGCCGTTGTCGCTCGGATTGCCGACGAAGTCGCGGTCATGCGCGCGGGCGTCATCGTTGAACAGGCCGCCCCCGACACGTTATTCTACAACCCGCAACACCCCTACACCAAAGCGCTGATCGCGGCCCAGCCAGAGCCTGACATCAACCGCCCGATCGATCTGGATCTGGTCGCCAAGGGGGCCGGTTCCCCACGGCTGTGGCCGGAACAATACCGCTTTGAAGGCATGCAGGTCCCGGATTTGCGTGAACTGGAACCCGGTCACAAGGTCAGATGTCATGCGTAAGCTCGCCCTCGCCCTTTCCTTGATCGCCACCCCGCTGTGGTCGCAAACATCGCTGCCGCCGCTGCAAGAAAGCTCGTTCTGGGCACAAGAGGTTAAAAGCGGCAGCCTGCCCCCCGTTGAAGATCGCCTGCCCAAAGAGCCGCTGATCGTTGATCTGGCAGCAAAGGGACGCAGTTTTGGCAAGCAAGGTGGCACCTTGCGAACCCTTGTCTCGCGGTCAAAAGACGTGCGGCAGATGGTTGTCTATGGCTATGCGCGGCTGGTCGGGTATCAACCGGACTATTCACTGGCACCTGATATTCTGAGATCCGTGGATGTCGAGCGGGGCCGAAAATACACGTTGCACCTGCGTGAAGGTCATCGCTGGTCTGACGGCGCGCCCCTTACGTCGGATGATTTCAAATATTGGTGGGAGAACGTCGTTAACAACGCCGAAATCTCGCCAAGCGGCCCACCCAAATTCATGTTTGTCGAGGACAAGCTGGTCCGAGTCACATTCCCTGATCCGCTAACGGTCATTTTTGAATGGGATGATCCTAACCCAGATTTCCTGCCGCTTCTTGCGCAGGCCAGTCCACCGTTTATTTATCGCCCTGCCCATTATTTGAAACAGTTTCACGCCGATTTCGCCGACCCGGAAAAACTTAAGGCAGAGGTCCGTAGTGCGCGAGTGAAAAGCTGGGCTGCGCTGCACAACAAGCGCGATAACATGTATAAATTCGACAACCCGCAACTGCCGACACTGCAACCATGGATAAACACCAGCGATAGTGACGAGTCACGCCAGCTGTTTGTTAAAAACCCGTTCTACCATCGCATCGACAGCCACGGCACCCAGCTGCCTTATATCGACGTGGTGAATATGGATGTCGTGGGCGGCGGCCTGATCGCGGCCAAGGCCAACGCAGGCGAAGTTGATCTTCAATCTCGCGGTTTGGACTTTCCCGACATTTCGATCCTGAAAAAGGGCGAAGTCGACGGCGGCAAATACAAAGTGTTTTTGTGGGCCAATGGCGCTGCAAGCCAGATTGCGATTTATCCGAACCTGAATTTTGCCGACCCGGTCTGGCGCGAGGTAATGCGCGATGTGCGTTTCCGCCGTGCACTCAGCCTTGGCATTGACCGACGGATGATAAACCGCGCATTGTATTTTGGCCTCGCGAAAGAGGGTGGAATGACCGCGCTGTCCCAAAGCCCGCTGTATAACGAGGCTGATTTACATGCATGGGCTGCCTTCGACATCGAAGGTGCAAATGCGCTGCTGGATGATATGGGTTTGACCGAACGCATGCCATCTGGACTGCGTAAACTGCCTGATGGCAGGCCGATGGAATTCGTTGTGGAAACCGCAGGTGAACGCAGCGAGGAAGTAAGCGCGCTGGCTATCATCACCGACACGTGGCGCGACATTGGCATTCGTCTGATCATGCGCCCGCTAGACCGCGACATCCTGCGCAATCGGATCTACGCAGGCAGAACAATGTCCGCTGTCTGGTTTGGTTGGGACAACGGCATTCCCGGTCCCGCAACATCCCCAAAATATCTGGCCCCGACTAATCAGGAATTCTTTTCTTGGCCCATGTGGGGACAATATTATCAGACATTGGGACAATCCGGCGAAGCCCCCGATATGCAACCCGCCCAAGAGCTGATGGATCTGGCAAAGGACTGGAGCCACACAGATGTCACGCAAGAACGGATGGAAATTTGGGGAAAGATGCTTAAAATCCATGCGGAACAACAGTTCGCCATTGGCATACTCTCAGAAGCGCCCCAACCCGTTGTCGTGTCCAACCGGTTAAAGAATGTGCCAAAGGAAGGCGTTTGGGCCTATGACCCCGGTGCACATTTTGGCATCCACCGCATTGACGAGTTTTATTTCGAAGACCCACTAGTACAGGTAAGCCGATGATCTTTCTCAGATACGCAGTCTGGCGTTTCATCACCATGTTACTGACTCTTGCGGTTGTATCCGTGCTGGTCTTTATCATCATCAACCTGCCCCCGGGTGACTATTTATCGAACCAGATCGCCGAGCTGCGCGCAACCGGTCAGGCCGAAGGCGTCGCCAAGGCCGAATTTTTGCGCAAGGAATACTCTCTCGATCAGCCAATCTGGAAGCAGTATTTGATCTGGGCAGGTGCGGCCCCCGGTCCGCAGGGATACGCAGGGCTGGTGCAGGGCAATTTTGGCTGGTCGTTTGAATTTGACCGCCCAGTCGGTGAAATCGTGGGCGATGCGCTGTGGATGACTGTGTTGGTCAACCTTGCTGCCGTCTTGTTTGTGTATCTCATCGCCTTGCCCTTGGGTGTTTTAGCAGCGGCCAAGTCTGAAACATGGGTCGATTACACCGCAGGTTTTATAGGCTATTTGGGGCTTGCTACGCCCAACTTTCTGCTGGCGTTGATCCTTTTTTACTACGGGCATCGTTATTTCGACCTGCCCATCGGTGGGCTTATGGCCCCCGAGTTGGAAGGCGAACCGATGTCTTGGGCCAAGGTCCAGTCGATCCTGCTACATCTGATCGTCCCGACCTTTGTAATCGGTACTGCCGGCGCTGCCGCAATGATGCAGCGGTTGCGCGCAAACATGCTGGACGAGTTGGGCAAACCCTATGTCGATACGGCCAAGGCAAAGGGGCTGGGCCCGGCCCGACTGCTCACCAAATATCCACTGCGCATGGCGTTCAACCCGTTTGTTGCCGACATTGGTAATCTGCTGCCCGCGATGATCTCGGGCTCGGTTCTGGTATCCGTTGTGCTGGGCCTGCAAACCATCGGCCCATCGCTGCTCATCGCGCTCAAATCCCAAGACCAGTTCCTCGCAGCCTTTATCCTGATGTTCGTGGCCCTGCTGACGCTAATTGGGACGATGATTTCTGACATGCTGCTGGTCCTGCTTGATCCGCGCATTCGCTATGGGGCGCGTGGATAATGGGAACTCAACCGGATAACCGCTTTGTCGACACAACGCCTTGGACGGATGTAGTTGATCTCTCTGCGCCTGAACGCTCGGATATGGATGCTTCAGTCGCACGGCTGATGTGGCGCAAATTCCGGCACCACAAACTGGCGCTGGTCTCGGGGCTATTCTTGGCCTTTTCCTATCTGATCCTACCGATTGCCGGTTTCGTCGCGCCCTACACCCCTAACGAACGCAATGCAGAACATCTGTATTCACCACCCCAAAGCATCAACCTCTGGCACGAGGGCAACTTCATCGGCCCTTATGTCTATGAAACGACCGGCACCGCTGATCTGGTCAACTTTCGCTGGGTCTTCGAGACGGACGAAACAAAGCCCCGCCAGCTTGAGTTTTTCTGCAAAGGCGAGACCTATCACATCTTCGCGCTGATCCCCTCTGACACCCACCTGTTCTGTGCGCCTGAAGGGGCAACCGTGTTCCTGTGGGGGTCCGACCGTTTGGGGCGCGATGTGTTCAGCCGGATTTTGTTCGGTGCGCAACTTTCCCTTACCGTTGGCCTGATCGGGATCACCGTTTCATTCGTGCTCGGAATTTTCTTTGGGTCGCTGGCGGGGTATTTTGGCGGCAAGACCGACTGGATCGTTAACCGCATGATCGAAGTTCTGCGCTCGCTCCCCGAACTCCCCCTCTGGCTTGCCCTTTCAGCAGCCGTGCCGTCCAATTGGGGTCCGGTCTCGGTCTTCTTTATCATTTCGATCATTCTAGGCATCTTGGACTGGCCCGGCCTTGCCCGCGCAGTCCGCTCCAAGTTCCTGAGCCTACGCGAAGAGGAGTATGTGAAAGCGGCCGAAATGATGGGGGCTTCGCCCTCGCGCGTAATTCGTAAACATTTGCTTCCAAATTTCATGTCGCACCTGATCGCCAGCGCGACCTTGTCCATCCCTGCAATGATCCTTGGCGAAACAGCCCTCAGTTTCTTGGGCCTCGGCCTGCGCGCGCCAGCTGTCAGTTGGGGCGTCATGCTGAACGATGCGCAAAATCTGGCAAGCATTGAAATCTACTGGTGGACTGCCATTCCGATGCTACCGATCATCGTGGTGGTTTTGGCCTTCAACTTCCTCGGCGACGGGTTGCGGGCCTGCTTGGACCCATACAAAACCTAAATTCTCTGCCTTGGAAATACCTGGGAGGATGCGGGATGGGATGGCCACCCACTTCGGTCCGGTTGCCTCAAGGCAACCGGACCTAGGTCTTAGTACCAATCAGCAATCTTAACTTCTGTGCCAGTCGCTACCATCTTGGCGAATTCAGCCGGATCCTGTGTGCCACCGTCACGACCGCGGAAGTGGTAGGGATACACATAGGATGGCTTGAACTCGGAAACTGCGGCGGCTGCTGCTTCTGCGTCCATGGTAAAGGGCAAGTTCATGCAGACAAACGCGAGATCGATGTTCTCCAATGCGCGCATTTCCGGCGTGCCTTCGGTGTCGCCAGAAATATAAACTCTGAAACCTGGCAGGTTCACGACATAGCCATTGTCGCGGCCCACCGGGTGAAAGTTCTTGCGCTCTTCTGTGGTGTTATACGCCGGGATCGCCTCGATACTCACATCATTGAACATCGCTGTTGCGCCGTTCATGACCTTGCTCGCCTTTGCCTTCAACGCGTCGGGCAGCATATCGTAGACGGCAGGGTTCGTAATGATTTGCGTGTTTTCACCAACAACAGCTGCAAGAGTGTCCGCGTTATAGTGATCGCCATGTTCATGGGTGATCAGCACCAAATCAGGGGTCGCGAAATCGGCATAGTTTGCAGCATCACCCACTGGATCACAGTAGATCACCCCAATTGGAGTCTCCATTACAAAGGATGCGTGGTCGACTGGATGCACTTTGATTTCGCCCCCCTCAATCGGGAACATGTCGCCACCGTGCGCGGCCGCATGGGCAGCATAGGGCAGCATTGTAATCACACCGGCAGCAGCGGCGGAAGTCGCAAGGAATTGGCGTCTGGACTGGGTCATATTACTCTCCTGTTAACTCTGATTTGCCAGATAGCACGCGCCAAACCCATTTCAATATCAGATGCGCTAGCGGTCGTCCCCGTTTGTTTCAGGCGCATCCATCATGTCTTCCTCAATGGACCCCTGCGCTGCAGCTGTAACGGCCTTTCGCTCTTGTTCGCTCAAGTTATCAACCTTGCCATCGGCCAGACGCACGGTGACCTCGCGATGGGCGAAACGGATGCCTTCGCGTTCAAACAGGGATCGTATTTCCTCGTAAACCTTCTTGCGAACCAGCCACTGATCGCCGGGTTTGGTCATGAACTTGACCCGGATTATCATCGCTGAATCCTGCATTTCAATTACGCCCTGCGATTTCAATGGCTGGATAAAGTCATTGCCGATCACCGGATCATCCAGCAGCTCGACCCCCAGTTTTTTGATCAACTTGCGGACCTTTTCCACATCGGTGTCATAGGTCACCCGCAATGGCAGCTTCATGATCACCCAGTCGCGCGAATAGTTCGTCATGACCTGCAATTCGCCAAAGGGAATGGTATGGAGCGCCCCCAGATGGTGGCGCAGTTGGAAGGACCGTACAGAGATCTTTTCAACGGTGCCTTTGACCCCGCCGACATCCAAATATTCGCCTTTTCGAAACGCGTCATCGAACAGGAAAAACGCACCGGCGAAAATATCGCGCACCAGCGCCTGTGACCCGAACCCGACTGCAACGCCCACGATCCCGGCACCGGCAAACAAGGGGCCGACATTAATACCGAACTCCATCAGGACGATCAGAATAATCGTGACAACAACGACGATCAAAATGAAATTACGGAACAACGGAAGCAGCGTCGCAAGGCGGCTGGCAGATGAGGCACCGCTGCCCTCGTCGCCCAATTCGGCTTCTGGCTGGTCGCCGACTTCGGCTTCGATTTTGGTATCGATCCAGATCCGAAAGGCATGGTACACAACATAACCGATAAAGATGATGACCATAATGTCCAGCAGCCGGTCGGCCAGACTTTCCACCATTTGGGTACTTTCATTGTCCCAGATGAAAAAGAACGCATAGGCACCCGCCACGAACGCCAGAATGGCAGCAACCCGTCTGGCCAGCGCCTCGAAAGTGTTCAGCGTCCGGCGCGGCATCACCAAGGCGCGGGCGTGCTCTTCGGCCAAGGCAAGATGCTCTGCCTCTTCGTTGTCGGCGATCACTTCATGGATGTCGCCGGTTCCCGCGCTTTCGTCGGCTGCGTCGCGTGCTGCTGCTTGTTCGTCTCGTATCTCGTTAAGGCGGCGGATATTGCGGGCACGTGCAAAGCTACGCTCGATGGCAAAGTTGATGACGCCGTAGACCACGATGATCGAGACGATGATGCCATAGGCCCCGGCGATTAGCGGGATAGAACTAGGGTTCGCCAGCACCAGATCGTAGGTCAGTTCGACCCATGCAAACAGCACATAGAAAATAATTACGGGTGCCCAGATTCTGGACAGGATACGGGCGATAAAGCTCACCTCTTCTGCGGGCTGACCGTGGCGCAGTGCATTTGAAATCGCGCGTCGGTTCACCAAAACCATCAAGATGTTGGCCAAGACAATCATGGCGGACAATAATGATGCGATGAACGCATAGACGTCATAGTTCAGGCCCAGCTCACCAATCCAAATGCCGAACAAGATGGCACAGGTGTCAAGGCTGGCCAAAATCCACAGCCAATTGTGCAAGCGTTTGGCATCGCAGTCGTTGAATACCGGAATGCGGTATTGCGCCAGAAACGGCGATAGGATCATCCGCGAAAGCCCAGCAAACACACGGCAAACGAAATAGCCGATGTTGATCAGTGTTACAGTGAACTGCATGGCAGAGTCTTCCAACCCGCCGAAGATGATCCAACCCAGCAGATAGGCAACAGCCATCGATACCAAGATACCTATGACGCCCATAAAAAAGCGGAACACCAGAAACGGCATCTTCTCGGCATATCCGACCGGATTGACCAAGACGCGCGCTGTGACAAATCTTCGTGCGATACGCTTGCCAAAAACTTCGCGTTCGACAATCACCCCGGCACCGAACAGCCCCAGCGAAGTCAGCAACGCCTTACCAAAGGTCCAAAGCGTGCCGTCTGGGCTGGCTGCGCGCAGGATATACAGTACTTCGTTAAGCGCATCCGGCAATTGCACGATGCGTTCGAATAAGGCGGTGCGAAACCCGATAGTGCGCTCTTGAAGCTTCATGAGCGCGGAATGTTCCTGGTCAGCATCCGTATTATCAAGCGCATCTGCTTGGGACGGTGTTGCGGAACTATCCAGTTGATTTAGCAACTTCCCATTGCTGTCGATCACCACCACGCCAACCCCGTTTTCGGCGGCTTGCTTCATGATCTCTTGCACGCGGGCGTCATTTGCGTTGCTGGCGGATTGCCCCGTCGGGAAAAGCGATTGCAGCCCCTGCGCGTGGCCAAGGTCGACCCAAGTGACCAACATCAGCGAAACAACAAACGATAAGAACAGGTGCCGCATGGAGTCTCGCTTTGCTAAAAATGGCTCAAAAGACGCTATGCCAGCCCTATCCTCATTGCAATCGCGCGATCAAAGCCTAATTGCCCAACCTACCGGCGGGTCATTTGTGCAACGATTGATTTGTATCAGATCGGTGAAATCCAGATATATTAAGGTGGCGCTGTGGCGTCGCAATGCCTGAGAAAGGATTGCAAAATGACGAGCCGCGCATCAAACACCGGTGTCGCAACACTGACCGGCGTTATTTGCACATTGGGTAAGGCTGAACATTTAGGCCCCACAGTCCACTTAGTCTTGTCCTGAGCGGCAAGTTGTTTTTGACATTCAACGGTTCTTTCGAAAAACAGGGTGTGACCTGTGACTTAAGGCTTCCAGACCAAGTTAGGATCGGCGCATGAGCCAATTGCCCACGAGACCACGCCGCAAGGGAATGCCTTCGCACCGGATAATGTTCTATAGCCATGACACCTTTGGACTTGGCCATCTGCGCCGGTCCCGTGCTTTGGCTGCTGCCTTGACCGAACATGACGAAACAGCATCTGCGATCATCCTGACTGGGTCGCCTGTCGCCGGGCGGTTTACCTTTCCCAAGGGTGTCGACCATATTCGCCTGCCCGGTGTAACCAAGCTGGCCGATGGCAGTTATATCTCGCAGACCTTGGGCCTTGATATAGACGAGATAACATCCCTGCGGTCTGGCCTGATCAAAACAGCCATCGAGAGATACGATCCCGATCTGCTGATCGTCGACAAGGAACCGTCCGGGTTTCGCGGTGAGCTGCTTCCCAGTCTTGAATGGTTGCGCGATCACGGGACAGCCAAAACAGTTCTTGGCCTGCGCGACGTTCTGGATGAACCCAAGGTGTTAGCCGCCGAATGGGCACGCAAGAATGCGATTGAGGCGACCGAAAAATTCTATGACGAAATCTGGGTTTATGGGGATCGCGAAATTTATGATCCGACCAAGGGGTTGCCCCTTTCGGACGCGGCCCGCGAGCGGATGCATTGGACCGGATATTTGCGCCGCGAAACAAAAGACGAGGTTGATCTGCCGGAGCACCCCTATATTTTGATAACGCCCGGCGGCGGTGGCGATGGTGCCGCGATGGTATCGCTAGTGTTGGAAGCCTATGAAAAAGACCCCGGTTTATCACCCAAGGCGGTTTTGATCTATGGCCCGTTCCTGTCTGGCGATGTGCGCGATGCGTTTGATGTGCGTGTTGAAAAGCTGAACGGACGGGTGACTGCGGTCGGATTTGACAGCCGCATCGAGGCTTTGTTCGTCGGGGCCGAGGGCGTCGTTTGCATGGGTGGGTATAACACCTTTTGTGAAGTCCTTTCCTTTGACAAACGTGCCGTGATCGTACCGCGCACTGTGCCGCGTCTGGAACAATGGATCAGGGCCAGCCGCGCCGAAGAGTTGGGGCTTGTGCGCATGCTGGATGAAAACCGTGACGGCATGACAGCAGATGCAATGATTACTGCGATCCGCCGTTTGCCACACCAAAGCAAACCCTCCGAAGCTGGTGCCGACGGCATTCTAGACGGGCTAAAGGTTGTGATGGAACGCGCCACAGCGCTGATGGATCGCGCATAATGGTCCAACCGCCCCTAGCTGTTGTGGTCAAAGGCTGGCCGCGCCTGTCCGAGACATTTATCGCCCAGGAACTTGTCGCACTCGAAGAGGCTGGGCTGCGGTTCGACATCTGGTCTCTGCGTCATCCGACCGATATAAAAAACCATCCTCTTCATGATCGTCTTCAAGCAAATGTGCGGTATCTGCCCGAATATCTGCGTGATGATCCGGCCCGCGTTTCAGCGGCCCGCGAGGCCGCGCAATCCATGCCGGGATATGCCCAAACACTTGAGACATTCGAGCGCGATCTAGCCCGAGATGACACCCCAAACCGCCGCCGCCGTTTTGGGCAGGCATGTGTGATGGCCCATGAACTACCCGCAGATACACGTGGTATTTATGCTCATTTCCTGCACACTCCCTCGTCGGTTGCGCGCTATGCGGCCATCCTGCGCGGCCTCCCATGGAGCTTTTCTGCCCATGCCAAGGACATCTGGACATCGCCTGAATGGGAATTGCGCGAGAAATTGAATCCTGCGACGCATGGCGCTGCGTTCGGTGCGACCTGTACCAGATTTGGTGCGGAACACCTGCGCGATCTTGCCGCTGATCCCAGCCGGGTTGATCTGGTCTATCATGGGCTGGACCTGTCACGTTTCCCTGACGCACCAGCGCGCGAATTGCGCGGGGCATCCGACGTGTTTCAAATGATGTCTGTTGGCCGCATGGTAGAGAAGAAGGGGTTCGATAATCTGATCGACGCCTTGGCATTGCTGCCAAAGGAGCTGGACTGGCGCTGGACACATATTGGTGGTGGCACGTTGTCGAACGAGATGAAAAAACGCGCCCAGGATCATGGCATCAATGATCGCATTAGCTGGCGCGGTGCTTGTGATCAGCCAGAGGTGATTGCCGAAATGCGCAACGCTGATCTGTTCGTCCTGCCCTCGCGGATTGCCAAGGATGGTGACCGTGACGGATTGCCCAATGTTTTGATGGAGGCCGCAAGCCAAAAGCTTCCCATCCTAAGCACCCCCATTTCCGCGATCCCAGAATTTATCGACAACGGTGTCAGCGGTATTCTGAGCGATGATGCCCCCGCCGCACTGGCAGAGGCGATGCTAGGGTTCGCAGCTGACCCGGAACTGGGCCCCCGACTGGCCGAGGCCGCGCATACGCGCCTGCAGGCAGAATTCACAATGGCCCCCGGTATTCGCCAGCTTAAACAGCGTCTTGGGGCGATGCTGTCCACGGCGGCCTGATGCATATAGGGTTCTACGCACCTCTAAAGCCCCCCGATCATCCAAACCCGTCGGGTGACCGTGCTATGGCACGCGCGCTGATTGCGGCGTTGGAATACGGGGGGGCGTCGGTGACAATGGCCAGCACCCTTCGGTCCCGTGATGGCGTAGGCGACTTGGCCCTGCAACGCGATTTGTTGGCACAAGCGCACATCGAAATCGAACGCCTCAGCGTGCTGGGCCGCACTGAAGGCTGGCGGGGGTGGGTCACATATCACAATTACTACAAAGCACCCGATCTGATTGGCCCCTCGGTGGCACGGGCCTTGGGTATTCCCTATCTGTTGATTGAGGCGACCCGCGCCCGAAAACGGTTGGACGGCCCCTGGGCCGCGTTCGCCCAAGCTGCCGAAGACGCGAGTGATGCCGCAGATGCCATATTTTACTTTACCCGTCGCGATGCTGAAACGCTTGAGCGGGACCGTGCTAGTAGCCAACAGTTGATCCACCTGCCACCATTCCTGCTGCGCGAAAGCGTGGGTCGTCCACCTGCCCCGCATGGCCCAATGCTGGCCGTTGGGATGTTGCGCGACGGGGATAAGCTGGCGTCTTATCAGATCATCGCCGAAACACTGGCGCACCTGCCAGCCAAGGGCTGGTCCCTGCGAATTGCGGGCGGCGGGCGGGCCCGCGCCAAGGTTGAAGCCCTGATGGCACCATTCGGGCCAGCGGTTCAATTTCTGGGGCAGCTGGATGCACCGGCTATGGAAGACGTCTATCGGTCGTCCTCGATGCTGTTCTGGCCCGGTGTGAACGAAGCCTTTGGCCTTGCCTATCTGGAAGGACAGGCGGCGGGTTTGCCTGTTGTGGCCCAAGACAGACCCGGCGTCCGCGACGTGCTGGCCTCCGGCAATTACCCAAAGCCAGAAGACGGCATTGCCCCCCTCGCTGCGCGTCTGCAAGGGTTGCTGTCCGATCCTGCGCTTAGGCAGCGCCTTGGCACCAATGCGCAGGCCCATGTCGCTGCGCACCACCTGCTACCTGCCGCGTCTGAAACCTTGTTTTCTGCCCTTGCTTTATGTGGAGTCCACCGATGATCCAGCTTGCCCTTTTGCGCCATGGCCACACGGATTGGAACCGCGCAGGCCGTATCCAGGGGCGCACGGATATTCCGCTGGACAGCGACGCACGCGAACAGCTTGCGGGTCTTGCCCTGCCAGCACCTTGGGATAGTGCCGAACTGGTCTCAAGCTCTCTGGGCCGTGCAGTGCAGACCGCTGAACTGGTCGCTGGCAGACCGCCCCGAACCAACCCCGCCCTGATGGAAATGGACTGGGGAGAATGGGAGGGCCAACGCGGCGTCGACTTGAAAGCAGACCCGTCCAGCGGTTTTCGCGACATTGAACACTGGGGCTGGGATTACACGCCCCCTGGCGGCGAAAGCCCGGCTGGATTGCGCGACCGGCTGGTGCCTTGGGCCAACGGGTTGGCCCACGATACGGTCGCTGTGTGCCATATCGGGGTGATGCGGGTCCTGCTGGCCCACGCAATGGGCTGGGATTTCAAGGGTGCCCCCCCCTTTCAGGTCAAACGCAACCGCCTATATCTTTTACAGATCGACCCAACCGGATGGCGGGCATCCCCTGACCAAATCCGGCTGGACCAACGCATATGAAAATTTGCATCGTTGTTACGCATCTTCTTGGGACCGGCCATTTGGCCCGCGCCCTGACGCTGGCGCGGGCCTATAAGGACGCAGGGCATGACCCAATTGTTGTCACCGGCGGAATGGCGGCAGCCCAACTGACCAGCGATGGCATCAAAATGGTGCAGCTTCCTCCCCTTCGGTCAGATGGCGTGGATTTTACGCGGCTATTAGATGCAAATGACAACGAGGCGGAGGCTCCCCTGTTTGACGCTCGGATCAGGAAGCTGACCGAGACCGTTGAATCGCAGCAGCCCGATGTTTTGATCACCGAGCTCTTCCCCTTTGGCAGGCGGATCTTAAAGGCCGAGTTTACTGCGCTGCTAAATACCGCAAAGTCCTTGCCCAACCGGCCACTGATCTGTGCATCGGTGCGTGATATTCTCGCCCCTCCTTCAAAGCCCGCCAAAGCCACCCTTGCTGATGATTTGGTCGCGCAGTTCTATGACGCCGTGCTGGTCCATTCAGACGCGGAGGTTGCCCCCCTTTCGCTCAGCTGGCCTGTGTCTGATGCCTTAGCACACAAGCTTCGCTATACTGGTTATGTGGCCCCGCCACCCGCTGTGGCCCACCCCGATGGGCTGGGTGCAGGGGAAATCATCGTCAGCGCGGGCGGGGGCGATGTTGGTCAACATGTGTTTGAAACCGCCCTAAATGCCGCCCGACAAGACCCCGAAAAACGCCAATGGCGGCTGTTGTTGGGGGGACAAGACGGCGCAACGCGCAGCCGTGATTTGATGCGCAACGCCCCCGAAAACGTCATAATCGAACCAGCCCGGCCTGAGTTCCGGCAGATGCTGTACCATGCCGCTGCATCTGTCTCGCTATGTGGCTACAACACCGCCCTCGACGTTTTGCAAAGCGTTGTTCGCGCTGTTTTTATCCCCTTCGACGCGGGAAGCGAGGTCGAACAGGGGTTGCGCGCAGATGCCTTGGCCCAATTGGACGGCATCGGTGTCCTGCGGAATGCTGACATGTCTGCGGAAACATTGCTGGATGCCGTGACTGCCGTGCTGGACGCGCCCAAGCGGGCACCGCGCACTGACGGATTTGATGGCGCTGCCCAAACCGTGCGGATCACCCAGCACATGCGCGAGGCCCTGCCATGAAAATCGACTGGAGCCCTCTGGCAAAGGAACTGTCGATCTGGCGCGCAGAGCAGCGCCCCCTACCGATATGGTGGCGCGACGATGACGCCGTTGAACCGACCCCAGCGCTGGACCGACTGACCGAAATGGCAAGCGCGCTTGGCTTGCCGATCCATATCGCTGTCATCCCAAAACTGGCGCAAGTGACCTTGCCGGTATTTTGCGCGGACCATGATCATTTAATCCCGCTAGCTCACGGCTGGCAGCACGTTAGCCACGCACCCGAAGGGCAAAAGAAGGCCGAATTCGGCCATCCCCGCGATACGGCCCTTGGCGACGCAGACCAAGCTATCGCCCGGATGAAGGCGCTGTTTGCGGATCGTTTCTTGCCCGTTTTTGTGCCACCTTGGAACCGGTTGGACGGCGCGCTAATGCCCGAACTTGCAAGACTGGGCTATGTCGGGGTGTCGACCTACCTGCCGCGCAAATCCAAATGGGCAGCGCCCGGCCTTATGCAGATCAACACTCATATCGATCCGATTTTCTGGCGCGGCCGGCGCGGAGTTGTCCCGCCGGATGACCTGATCGCGCATATCGTGCAATTGCTACAGGACCGGCGGAATGGCATCACCGACGCGACCGAACCGATGGGTTTTCTGACCCACCATCTGGTGCATGATCAAGACATCTGGAACTTCACTGAAAGCTGCCTAGCGACGCTTTTAGACGGAGGGGCAACGCCCGCTGATTTGACGGCTATATTGACGTAGCTTGAACCGGACACCCCACGCGATCAAACGACTGCGCTTAGCGCTTTTTAACGAACTCGGTCAGAATGACGATCCGCTGCCCTTCGACGCGCCCTTCGATATGGGCTGCGTTGTCTTCCACCAATGATATCTTGTGTACCGCCGTGCCGCGCTTGGCCGTGAACCCACCGCCTTTGACGGGCAGGTCCTTGATCAACACAACGGTATCACCTTGGCTAAGCGGCACCCCATTGCTGTCTTTGTGATCGGTCGGTGCGGCCACATTGTCGGCCCAGCTTTGGGTTTCGTCATCAAGGTACAGCTGTTCGAGCAAATCGCGCGACCAATCGGTGTCGAGCCGCTTGAGCGTCCGCGCGGCGTATACCTGAAGCGCTGCGTCCTCGGACCACATCGTCGACGCGATGGGGCGAAAGTGATCGTCGGGCGTTTCGGGATCAGCGCAGAGGGCGCAAATGTCGATGCTCGCATCAGCGGGGCCGCCAGAGACGGGGACGGAGACGAGCGGGGCATCTATTGTGCAAAGGGGGCATGTCATGGGGGACCTCAGATCAAGCGGGGATGGCAAAAAATCCGATCATTCAGCCTTGCTACCGGCCAGGCGACTAGCTACTCCTATTACTGCTGAAGTCAGTGCACTACCAGTGTATTTAAACTCTTCCTGTGACTTGAGCTACCCCCCGAACATCGGACACTGACGTAAGCTGCGATTTGTAGTTTGCTGATCTTCAACACGAAGGAGATCAGGAATGTCGAA